>Ga0315284_10000067_pt1 | contig 140659 bp, 214 predicted proteins | sample YL17G09_16_MG_FD_203696 | JGI IMG/M metagenome (GOLD analysis project Ga0315284, IMG submission 203696) | Sediment microbial communities from Yellowstone Lake, YNP, Wyoming, USA - YL17G09_16 | ecosystem: Environmental > Aquatic > Freshwater > Lake > Sediment | place: USA: Wyoming | collected... | reverse complement strand
CTGGAGCCCCTGGGGATGGTCACGGACATGGGGATGGGGATCCTTGTGACTGTGGTGGGGAACATGAAGGAGAGGGGGAGGGGGATTCCGGCGGGGGATGCTCCACCTGCGGCGGAGGTCTGGGAAGTATGGATCACCACATGCTCCCCGAGATCTCCAAGGAAGAGGCCATCCAGGAAGCCCTCAAGGCAGCGGATACTGCAAAGCAGATGCGGGGAACGGTCCCCGCTGGAATCGAGGGGATGTTGGCCGAGTTGGCAAAGCCCCAACTCACTTGGCAAGATCTCGTTCGGCATTGCTTCCAGCGAAAGAAGATTGATGCTGGGAACAAGAATGATTGGAAGCGGTTCCGCCGCCGAGCCATGTCCTTCCCAATCCCCGCCTACATTCCGAGGAAGTTCGACCACAAGCCGAGGTGGGTGTGTCTGCTGGACACCTCTGGCAGCATGGGCGACGAAGATATCGCCTACGGGGTCTCGCAGCTCCAGGTTCTCGGGAACGACACTGAGGGATACATCGTCCCAATCGATTCCGAGTGTCATTGGGAAGCGGTGACCAAGGTCACAAACTCCGGGGATCTCTCTCGGACCAAGGTGGTTGGACGCGGAGGGACGGTGTTCAATCAGTTCTTCGAGGAACTGCCCGCCAAGCTGGGGCAGGATTTCGACGTGGTGATTTGCATCACGGATGGGTTCTTCGGAGACATTCCGAAGAATCTGGCTCCCCGGAGGGCGGATACCGTTTGGGTGATAACCAACGGTCAGCAACCCGCCATTCCTTTCGGGCGTCTCGCTCCTCTCCGAAACTCTCGGTCATGATGTGAGTTCCGGCATATGCCATACACTTGTGAGGTGTATGGCATATGCCGGAGGAATATCTAAAATGGCCAAGAAATGTTGTGAGTCTGTAAACATAAAATCCCAATGGGGCACTCAATCAGTCCGGTGCCCCAAGAACGCCGTCAAATTCTTCCATCTTGAATACGAGACGCGTGGCGAAAGAATTAGTACTATTTTAGGGTGTTGTGAAAAACATGCCCGAGGCAAGACGACTTCTAAAGGTTGGGAACCTCTTTTGGGTTTATTCAAATCACCGGTTACGATCGTCAAGAGCTCGGAACAAGAACTTCTCCAACATGAACAAAACAGAAAGCATGAGTCTCTCCTGAAAGAGTTTCAGGCTATGCTTTCCCGTCCGGTCATGAAGGACAAGACTCGAGAAGAAATTATGGAGATTTTCACTCGGGCTCTTGATGAGCATTGTGTGAAGCAAGTCATCAATTCGTAAATATCTGGCATATAACACGCAGATATCTGGCATATAGCACGTACAGGAGACCAACATGCACCCTTGTTTGTTCAGAGTTCCTAAACTCGATAAAGTTACGAAGAAGCCCACGTCGTCCCGAATGTGCGGGAAGAAGGCTATTGTAGCCTACAAAGTTGACTACCGCTGGAGCGCAGCCTGGCGCCAGGTCAAGACCATCTGTTTTTGCCCGAACCACGCCCCGAACACGACCGAGGCGCACAGTTTTGCGGAAAGCGCACTCGGAGCGTTGAGTTATGCTCGCCATGCCCAGGTTACTAACCATGGGGAAGTTTCGATTGCGTCAGTCCGGGACTCTCGTATTGAGGTTGCAATGGACAATCTTGTCGACAATTTTTGTCGACTTATGAACAACCGGAACAACGCCTGGGCCACGGACAGTCACTGGGAAGAAGTTTTTGCACGTTCCATCGTGGAACGCGCAGTGCGCTCAGTGGTTGACAGTTGAAAAAATCTCACTATTACGTTTATGACCCCAACACACAAGTCATAGGCAGAGTCATATCACAAACTGAAAATTTGTGCTGCTTTATAGTTTTAACTGCTAAAGATCCATCTCTTAAGGGTCGTGAGATGCATCAATACAGAAGACGTCTTAAGCGGGTGAAAAAGAAGGATTGCGAAGCAGCATCTGTATTATGGGACTGAAATATGCTACATAAATTTGAGACATATACCGATGCATATGGGAACGAAACCAATTCATATTGCACCAATTCATATTGCATAGATTGCGGTTGTTATGAGTGGGCTGAAGACGAGTATTTAACGTGTGAAGATTATTATAATTTCGTGGTTACCAAGGAAGTTTTAGAATCATAATTTTTTATAAATTTTATGGCGGATTCTGCCCAAATACCAATTTTTGAGTTTACTGCTGAAGAACTTGCTACTAAATTAGAGGAGAACGGCGGCGGGTCGTCCGAGTCGCTGGAGCTCGCCCGGCAGGCGCGCAACCTGCTGGAGCTGTTCCGGTCCTGGCGCGCTGTGCGGCCGGGGGACGAGGAGCGCACCCAGGCCGTGTCGGCGCTCGTGGACCTGAACCGCCGGGCGCAGGAGTTCTTGTCGCGCAGACGGGCCGAATAACTCGGACTCGCATTGTACAATGCGCAGCCAATTCTCCGACAACTAGGCGGGCTCAATTGTTTGGGCCGCGCAGTTGTCCGGATTTATAAAGAATAACGACACGACGATTATAAAATTTATAGTCAGTTATCCACACGTGTTAATTTCGTCACACTTCGTAATCTTCATTATACAAGTTGGATTCAGGGCATGCCCTGAATTCTGAGTGTTTATGCAAAAAGCTTCGCAGGTTGTCCCGTCTTCAAGTGGCTTTCCTTCTTCGCATTTTAACTCATTTAAATGAGCACACGCTGAAGCACAATTTGGCGTATCAGTTGGAACATGAGGCGTCGGTACAACGTCGAATTGACCGCCGCAAGAAAACAACAAAAGAACAACTGAGGACGCAATAAATCGAATTAGCGAGTTCTTCATGTGGACACCTTTTGAATGTAGCTTTCCCATCCGGATTGTATCACGACGAAATCTGAAGACAAATCTGACGCTATAACTTCAGGTTGGATCTCGTAAAATCCATTTTTGCCCCAGAGCCCCCAAGAATTTTCGCCAAGAAAACTCTTGGCATTCCAACCTTCAAGAACCGTAGCGTGTCCACCAATTATATCCGGCGGGAGTCCTAACGGCTCGCTATTGGCAGTATACTGCATCCAGTTCTTGCCCACCCGAGTACCATAAACCACTGGGTTTCCTGCGGCCAAAGCGGTGATAACTTCGTCGACTCGAGCGGTACCGGTCGATGTTATACGGTGCCAGGACGCGATCTTGTGCACGTAAGCCCGGCGCATAGCGAGCCAGGACGGCGCGGTGCAGATGCGGGGCAGGTCGGCGGCGAACGGCCACAGCGCTTCCTCGCACACGCCGAACCGGCGCAGGGCGTCGGCGGCGAGCGACACGTGTGTGCCCTTGTCCACGCTCGTTTCGGGCGGCGACATGAGCTCCCTTGCTAAGAAGTACAACGCCAGGCGCGATAAATCAACATGGGCCGTTATTCCGTATTTTTGGATGCGTTTGAGTTCAAGCGCTTTAATAACAGCTTGAGCAACGCAGGTCGAAGACCTGAGTTGGTTATGTCGCGGCGAAGCAAATTGCCGAAGGTCGCTCGTTTTACCCGAGTATTCAGAAAGTTGTGGAATTAAAGCGGCAGAGAAACTATATGTTTCCCAGTCCGCTTTTTCTTTATCTGTAACTGGTAAAGGTTCGGGTCTAAATCCTGATATAAAATCTTCCATGTCCTAACAAGAGGACAGAAAGTCTATCAACTTATTAGAAGCAAGGCGGATTGATATTCGTCTTCAGAAAGCTTCTCAACAACGTCTTGGCTATCTTCATTATACTGACCAGTATACTGATTATAGCCGTCTTCGTTCCAAAGACGGATTTGATAAGAAAAATGGCTCCGATGATTAACCAATGAGAAAAAGTAGGTTGGCCCGGGAGCCAACCTACTTTAAATCGAACCCGATCTTTAACGTCAGCTATAGGGGTCACGACTCAACGACATCCGCTGCTTGAGCTTCTTCGCAGTTGATTAGATTGATCCTCAGTACTGCCCCTATATCTAAAATTTCGATCGGGGGCGCATGACTTCCTAAAGTCACACTTCTATTACAGATCGTACATGAAATTTTTAATTTATATCTTCTTAGTCCAGTATCCCATTCATTGAAAGAACATTCAGCATGAAGTTGATGACTCATCTAGTGTTTCGCATCATCATAATTGACCATAGAATCACCAAAACTGATCCTATGGTCATATACCAAAACCCGATACTCACTCAGGCTCCTTGCTCATGAGATCGATGAGCTGGGCCTCCGAAATGATTCGGGTCCGGTGTTGCTTGGCTTTGGCGTACTTGGAAGAAACCTTGGATCCCTCGGCAAGGCCGTTCCAATCAGCATTGGTCACGAGGAAATTCGTGTTGTAATCAACCCTGGGTGTGAGATATCCACCTGCCTCGGTGATCATGGCCTCGAACTCCTTTCGGACCATGCTGAGGTGCCCCGTGATGCAAACGTGTCTTCCCTTGAGAGAGCCTGGGACCACGCCGATCACCTGCATCGTTGCAACCACATCCGTCATTTCGTTCTTGCGAGCCATGAGCGTTTCCTCCATTTCCCGATACGCCGGAACCCGTCGGGCTTGCGGCTTTAACTATCGATAAGATCAGCACAAAGAGCTTCTTTTAAAAGCTTTCGGATTTCTTTTTCGGGCAAGCCTTCTCGAAGTGCCCAAAGAAGATTTTCTCTTATGAGTTTTCTAGCACGGTTCAATTTGTGCGAAGAAACTACTCTCTTGAACGTACCTCTTCGATAGAAGGAAATTGCCTCCCCATGGATTTTTCGAGCAAGTTCAAGAAGATGTTTGTTATCTTTAGTCGTTTGAAAGTTTACGGCGCCACCACCATGTTTGTAATAAAATGCATGAAATGTTATGGCTATAACTTCATTCCTTCGATTGCCCGAAAGATTTTCCCAGTCAACATTCAAAAAATGTTCCGTTCCAAAAGTGACGGTTTGTACACGGGTTTTGGTAGGTGAATTTACTCTCGTATCCGGGATACTCAAACGTACTTGAATAAGATTACCTGCACGGCTTGCGCCTGCAGAGGTCACATTGGTTCTTGCAACAATCTCGTTGTAAAACCAGTCTAATTTGTCCAAACGACGCTCCCAACGCTGCGCTCTTGACTCAACTTGCATCAGTCACCCCAACAGATAAGGGGAGGGGTTTTGACCCCTCCCCGTTCCTTTCAGGTGCTGGAACCTTGGTCGTTCTTGGGCAGGATCTTGACCGTTCCCGAAGGCGTCTTGGCGACGAGCCCGGAATAGTGCTTCAACATGAGATTCCAGAGCTGGCGCCTGTTGCTCTTGGGAACGATCATGGCCTTGAGGGCCCGGCTGAAGAACGAATGGGGGATGTCGCGACGCATGTCGTGGGACCATGCGTATTTGTACTCAGTCTTCTTGATCCACACTTCGAAGTGCTTATCATGGTCCTGCGACTCCCGGATTTCCATGATTGCCAGACTCTCGCGAAGAGTGCTCGCGAGCTTCCGCCACCCGAGGGAATCAATGGCGTCGCAGCAGGCCTCGTGAACCGGGGTCTTGCGGTTGAGGGATGCAATGCGAACCAGTCCGTTCATGAGACCCCGGTGTCCCTTGGCCTTCCAGTGATCGTTGAGATACTGGACCAGTTCGGGGTACTCTCCCAGAGCGAACATGGCCCCAACCTCATCCACCTGTTCCGGATCGGGGTCGTGATAGCCCTTCTTGGAGCAGATGGGGCCGATTCCGCGTTGAATGGACGTGGCGTCTCGAAGAGAGATCCCACAGTGGGCGCAGTTGGAGCAAACTCCCTGCATGACCACCGCGTGCTTTCGACCCCGGACGCTCAGAGCGTCCCTTACGGGCATGTAGGCCACCGTGGCTCCGAGAGGGGCTTCCACGACCTTCCCGTCGTCGGACGGGTCTTCGGGGCTATTTTCCCCCTCGAACGTCTCCTCGTGGTCAGGAGAGGCCACGACGGTGGGGTCCCGGTCGAAATCCTTCTCCAGGGCGTCTTGCTCGAGGGCGAGCTCGTTGAGAACATCATCGATCATTTGATTGGGAAACATAGGCGAACCTCCACTCCCCGATACGCCGAGACCCGTCGGGCTTGCGGCTTTATGCTAAGATCCCAAAAGAAGTCCAGTCTCATACTCTTCATCAGATATAGGTTCAATCTCGTCCGTCCAAAAATTCATTCTCCAGTCATTTTTCGTTGGAAATAGTACTCTTACTACATCTGGATCCAGCGGACGCTCTCCACGGGGGATGCGCACTTGACTGTTAAAATCGGGTGGGTGTTCCCACACGACAATCCCAACATCTCCATTTTGAATTGGGAGTCTATGGTCTATCGTAACACGAACTTTTTCTCCGAACTTGAATTTATTTTCGGGAATGCCGTCTATGTCCACGTATTAGAATACAACCGAGAACTCGGGACTGACAATTTTCCTAGTCTTCCCGTGAAGCCGCAAGCCGAGGCGTCGGGCGCGTATCGGGTGCTGGAGGTCCCAGCACTATGATTTCTCCCGAGAAGATGCAGGTATTGCTAGAGGGTCGCCCTGAGGGCACGCTTCTGTTTTGTTCATACCGGGCGGGAAGAGAGCCCACGGAAAGGGCGATCCGCGAAGCCGGGCGTGCGGGGACCATGGGTCTCGCGCGAAGGCATTTCGTTGGAAAGCTCATTCGCATGTGGACGACGAAGAAGGGGGATTTGGTTTTGACCATCCTCACCGAGGAGCGCGACCGGACGCTTCCGGACGGGACCCTCGCACCCCCGGCTTTCAGGACGTTCAACCCCGCTTTGGGAGAACTGATCCACCTCGAAGTTCTGGAGGGAGAATGAGCTTATCCAAAGAATCCATGCTGGAGGAAATTAAACTCCTTAGCAAGAAGGACTTTATTTGGGTTAAACAACAACTCCAAACATGGAGTCGAGCGAAGCTCACTTACAAACGGAACATCCGCGCAGCGAATACTCGAAACACATTTAAGTTGCTGAACGATGCCGTGAATACTATCACGAATCCTACATTCGTGCTCAAGTCAAAGCCAGCGCAGTATTTCTCGGTTACCGTGTCTTGGAAAGACAAGACCTTCTTCATAGAAGCTCTCGCGGGTTCCATTAAGATCACCATCGATGTAGATTCGCACAGATCATCTCGTATGACAAAAACATTCCGAGTAAGAATCCCGGTGAAGCCAGACCACGACATAAAGGTTCTTGCACAAAAGATTCTGGAAATTGTAGAAAACGGTTACAACATCACCGTAACAAAAGAAATTGTGGAGAGCTAAATGACGTTTATGACCCACAAGGCTAGCCAGACTTTGGCGGACATGAAATCTTTATCCAAACGAGAAAGGGTTGACATATGGAAGGATCTCCGTTCTTGGGAGAAGAATTCTAAGGATCTTCGGAAATCCGAAAGAGACAGAAAATGTGTCGCGTTTCAACGCATTATTGAAGAATGTGTGCAAAAAACTCCGGGACTGTCCCTTAACGATCGGCAATCTTCAATCATCAGGAGACCGCTCATTAAACGCCAATATATCGTCCGTTATCAAGAGACGGATTTTATTCTCGACATAAAAGGGAAGTCTATTTCGATTCGGTGTAGTTCTTCCATGGCGGGCCTGATGAGGCCATACTCAACATTTGATACCCAAGCAAAAAAGAATCGCAAAACCGTCCCAATATCCGAAACGGATGGGGTTGGGCAAGTCGCCCCTAAAATTTTCAAGGTTATTGAAAACCTTTACAATTTGAAGTCTACCTCTGAAGTCGTGGAGAGCTAAAACAATGTTCAAAAATGGAAAAGTTTCATTTGTACAGGCAGAAAGAACTGCCCTCGAATCGGACGAAGACGCCGATGCCAAGAGCGTAATCGAGAATCACCGTGAGTGCATGATCGAGTTCATGGCCGCCACTGATAGACTGTCGTGGCAAACAAAAAACAAAATTAAGAGATATGTCACTAAAAATATACATACATATCCGGAAGATATAGCATATAAGCTAATCAATTCTGGGAGCATTAGTCTCTCCGATATTAAGGGTTTCAAAATTGATATCGACAAAGTTCGAGACAAAATGCTCAATCACATTGAGCTTACGGGTCTCGATAGAGAGAATCTTGAGAAGTTTTTCGTACGAGGGCAAACTCTCATACAATCCAATCCCAATGGTGGTTATGATGAGTCAAATTTTTATCGACGTTTCATAAATTTGCCCGAGTTTGCTGAAAGAACCTCAGTTCTTTATCTCGATCGTGTTCTCACTGGTCTTGATTCACATTACGGTTCCATAACCCCGACGGATGCCGCAATTATTGATGGAAAACATCACATAATCGCAGCACTGTCCGGGCAAGATGCGAAAGTGGCGAGTCATTTAGTCCGCATACTCTCCACGGGAGACGCGCACTTGACTGTTAAAGACAAAATAGCGCTTGACCCCGATATTTACAAAGCGGTTAAGGCTTACATATTGCAAAAAGAACCGGAATCTCTCAAATTTCTGAAGAATCATGAAAAAGTCGAAGTTCATTTCAACGACATTTTACTCCGGAACCACGAAATTGGTGATGTTTTCTTTGCCCTTCTGAACATAAAGTTTATTGACGAGAATTACGAAGTCTTGATGAAGAAAGGCAACCTGACTGTAAAGGCGAAGATTTTCGCAATAGTGAAATTTCAAGATAGGAACGAAAAGTTCCTAATCCAAAATCCAGAGCTTGTGACGTCAATTGGACATACTGATATTTTCAAACATTATAACGATAATAAGCTCCGCGTAATTAATCCAGATTTTGTTCAAATTGTCATGAAAGCCGCAAAACCCAGTTATTACAGCTGGGACGCATGGAAGAATATACCGGACTTTCGCGAAGAGATACTTGTGAAGATCCGGGAGGAGAAGCGGGCGACCAAGGTCCGGAAGCGGACTTCTGTCCTCACGACGTCCACGCCTAGTGAGGTTTTGGCCCAGATGATTTATGAGGACCATATTAAAGCCCGGATAGAATCTTTGGTGGAAGAAACATACCATAAATATGAAACAATTATGGAGGATAAAATTGGCCAAGTTATATATGAATATGCTGAATTGGGCGACATAATTGAAAATACTGCGGCTAGTGATTCGACGTTCAAGAGATTTTACAAAGACGAACATAGCGTTCGTTACAATCTCTACCGGGAAATTGGAAATTTTGCAAGAGGAACCGAATTCTTCACGAAGAATACGAAGACGATTGAAAAGAATATTCGAACCCTTAAAGAAGTGAAGAAGGTTGTTGAAGGATGAAGAACGGTTTAGTTGAAGATTCAGACGGTTACTTCCTGAACCTCCAAGAATATATGACATATTGGACTTGGCGGGTAGGACAAAAGGTTCTATATAAACCCAAAAAGACTTACCATGAAATCATGGAGCTTTCAAAGGGAGATGGGGTTTTTAAAATCAATAGTGCTGAAAGAATCTCAGGAGCGCCTTCAGTTCGGATTCATTATGGTGATTTGATAGCCGTGTCCGAGGATGAATATGCCGCAGCGAAAGTTGTTGAAGGATGAATTTTTCAGAAATCAAAAGACTGGGGCTTTCAGCCACGTCGTCGGGAACTTCTATAGTTTTTAAATTTAGGTTCAGAGGTGCAGATCATAAATTTACATTAACATATTATGATGATATCATCTGGATACGGAATAGTTTCATGATCGCTACAATGCTGTCTCAAATATTTGGGGCAGGTAGTGATGATCGTGAAAAGATGTGGAAAGAATTAGTTCTCCCACGTATACTCGAGTTTGAGAAGACTGGTGTTCTTCAAGAAAATCGGAGGAAGACATTAAATAAACGATATAAGAAGAAAATAGATTTACTCATTCAAGAATGTCTAAAAGTTGGAATTTCGAAGGATGAAATTTCACTCATGATAGATGAAAATCTAGCAAAGTCGATCGTAGAGGGATAAATGGGATTTTTCAGCTGGGACTGCGAAGGTTGTAAACATTCTATTCGAAGTGGGTATTCAACCTACGAAATCTCGAGATGGATGGTCCGGGTTGTCATTTTATTTCAAAAATACTCCGGCCCGATCACCCAGGGAGTTTACGACGGATATGGACGTCTTCAAGGAGATGCGCAGCGGCCGGTCCGATTTCCGCCTGTTGCTGATAGAAATTTGGGAGACGAGGAACCGTTTACGATGTATCATGAGGCCTGTTGGAAAATTTTAGGGTCTCCCGATAAATTCTCCTGTGCAAGTAGATACGCCCGAGACCAGGGATATTTTACAGATTTCAATCCTCCCGAGCCTAAAAACCAGAAGGACCTTGAAGAAATCCTGGACTTTCATCGAACGGAAGAACTGCTCAAGGCGTGAATTGGTATCCCGAGCGCGTATCGGGGAATGAAGCGGCGGAGAACTTTCCCTGGAGGGGAATTGTAACTATCCGGCGGAATAGGGACGCTTTGGGGAGAACTGTCTTTTTTCTTTAGGGGATGATTCCGTAAATTTAAAAATAATTTTTGTAAATCGGGAACGCGGAAATTAATATATTTAGAATGTACGGGAATGTAGGTCAATGTAAGTAAAATTGCCCATGAAAATATTCACGAAAAGCGGGCAAAATCGATTGAAAATTCGATATATATTTGAAAAATCACTTCCGGATATTTTTCTTCCGTTTTTGAAAAAATTTGGTTTTTGAAAAAATTTAATTTTGAAATGGTTGAAATTGATTTCAGAACGGTTTGGATAGATTTCGAAATTTTGGATATATATTTCAAAACAATTTGGTTTTTGAAATCAACTCCGGGCCTTCAAAAGTCATTATGCCTTCTAAAAATCCCCCTGTAAATCACCTATTTTTTGGCATAATGATTTGTGTGATCTATTTTAAAACCACTCTATTTTCCCACAGGGACTTTCCCACAGGGATATCATTCATTTTCAGGGACTTTCCCATTTTTCAGGGGTCATTCATAGGATGTACTTTTAAGAATCCAATTTCATGAACATAAATTCCTCGAAAAGTCAGGCTCAAAAAGCGTATTTGGAAGCAAAGTTTCCTCAAAAAACCCGTGAGGAAATTATCGCCCTTTCCCGTTACGTCGTCTCCTCTCGTGATTCCCGTTCCATTTATCTCTTTGCTTCCAAATTTCATAATTTAATTAATTATCATACATATGTGGACAAAATTATTGAGCTTGCCGATATTAAATACGCATATTTCACCGCTCGCGACATTCCTGGACTTTCTTCTCAGGAAATTCAAAAATTGGAAACGGTCATCCTTGAATCCGATCCTTATAGTAAAAAAATCCTCAAAATATCCTGCACTTGGGACGAAATTGCTAAATATTCAACCTTCTTCCTTCGCGACATCCCTACAAAAAATCCGAAGTTACTCCTTTCTAAAATTGATACCGCCCTTTCCTCAAATTCCATGACTCCCCGATATATAATTCAAACTCTCATTTGTCTTTCCCGTCTCCCGAGCAACCATCACCACCATCAACATCCGACTTTGCCTAATTATCGGGAGTTTGTACTCCGCCATATCATTGCACAAATTGATGTTGATATATGTTTTGCTGTTGCCCGTTCCGTCCCTTCCGTCGTTTTTCCCTTAGCCCAGGCAATCATGGAGCTTGAAAACGGGGAAGCCCTTCTCGAACGTCTTTTAAAAGAATTAGGGCCAAAGAAACTTCGCGGTCGTCTTCGTTCCGATATTCTAGACCGTATTTCCACCTACGAAGTCGTTAACTCCTAAGATGTATGGCATACACTTCGTTAACATATGCCATATATTTCTAACACATGCCGTACCTCTCGAGTATATCCTATATTTCGGAAGATCCAAACAGAATTTCGTCTTTAGAAGTTACCTTGGTCCTAACGCTAAATGAAACCTCGTTGCACCTTTCCCGAGTGTAAATCGGATTCTGAATATTTTTATGCAATTTTTATCAATGATTCTTTTCGATGTACAGAACACCGTCGTCGAGATAATTTCTTTCTAGAAACTCCAATAGATGAGTTTCTTGCCGAAGAAGTTATAAATTCCTAAATGGTAAATTCTTAGGTTCATTTCGTATTCAATTTCATGGCAAAATGAAAGATTGGCGCTTAATTCGGGCTGAAGATCAGGACCATATTCCTCTTTGTGGAGAACCGAATTGTTCAGAGGATGCTGATTTTGTTTGGGTTGATATTAACCTATATACGTTGAACAAAACTGAAAATAGTTTTGATTTATATTGGGCTTATGCTCGTTGCTCTTGGCATAAACCAAAACTTACAAATTATGGCTTTGGAAGTTCTGAGTCGGGTTTGGTTGAAATGACTTGGGATGAATTTACAACGAGCCGTTTAATTTCCGCTTAAGTCGCCATTCCCATGTCATCTCCAACAAACCCCATCCTTTGTTCTTTTTACGCATCATTAACCACTCCGTGCCCGAAACCAGCTAAACGTTTCTTTTTTTTCACTCCCCGCTCCAACTTTGCTGGTTTCGCGGTCGTTCGTCATCTATGCTGCCAAGAACATTTTGTAGAAATCATAGAAAAGGAAGACAAAGAGGTAGTTATTCTAACGAGAATATATACTTGGCAAGAGATTTCTTTTGATGTCTTCTTAACCTACGACCTCATAACTGTATAATCCCATGATGTCCTCTCCCACAGCAAACCTCATTCTCTGTTCTTTCTTTTCCTGCCAGAAACCAGCTGAACATTTCTTCATATCTCCCATTTCTAGCATGGGTATTCAATATCATGCTTGCTGTAAAGAACATATTGTGACTGTAAGTGCGAGAAGTGTTTGCATATACGATTGGAAAGAAGTTTCTCTTCAAGAATTCCTCACCGCTCAAATTTTAAATTCATGAAATTCGTCTTTGTTCCCGTACACTCATTGGATGCCGAAGACGCATGAGCTATGAAGGCGAAATATCCGATCGATACGATTCCTTGCGATTTTCCAGTTGCCACCGTCACACAACCTGTATGCGGAAGACAAGCAATAAATTTCTTTTGCCGCGCCAACGTCCAAGTTTGGGCGATGTGCGAGACCCATAGTCATCTTTTACCAACAAAAGAGACGGATCCACTTACCATTTCTAAAAATCTTTGGGCAGAAATTTCTCTTGACGAATACTTCGCTTTTCAGGTCATTTTTTCATGACCCAATGTATGGAAAAATCTGCTTTTAAATATACTGAATGTATTTTTCTTTGTGAAAATCTCGCCGTGGACGATCAGCTCTTTGGAGATTCGGGCGCTAAATGAAACCTCGTTGCACCTTTCCCGAGTGTAAATCGGATTCTGAATATTTTTACGCAAAAAGAATCATTGATTCTTTTCGATGTACAGAACACCGTCGTCGAGATAATTGGTTTCTAGAAACTCCAATTGACGAGTTTCTTGCCGAAGAAGTTATAAATTCATAAATGTCCAATTTTCCAAAATGCAATTTTGTCTCTTGTGGAAAAGATTCTGATTATTTTTATGTGAGATTTTTCCAGCTCGGTCAAATTACAGTTCGTTCTGAAATCCTCATTCTCCCAGCGGACGATCCGAATCGTAAATATGAAACGCGAGAAATTTTTCGATGTACAGAACATCGTATTTTAGTGAGTGAATCTTCCGATTTCTCATACCAAGAAATCTCAATAGATGAATATCTCACGGAGCAGGTTGTAGATTCATAGATGGCTAACTCAACTCTTCTTCGCACAATTCCTAGTACAACTTATCAACTATTTAGTGTGGATTTTAATAAAATTAACTTGAGTTATGTGGATGCTCTTGTTTATTTAACCTGTTTAAATACTATTTGGGAGACGTTCTTTTTTAATCCAATTATTCGATTTGATGAATTTCTACAAGAATTCCCTGGGGATCGTGAAACCATTTCTTTCCCCATCAAAGCTCGTATGGAGCTTCATATTTTTGATAAAAAGATTTTATCCAATTTTCCCAAAAATGAAATTGACATAATCATTGAATGGTCCATAAAAATTGAAGGGAATTTTAATGGAGGTCCAGGTTATATCGATGCTATGAGAAGTCTTAATTCTCATCCTGTCGCTCTCGCGCATTTCAATTCAACTTTTGATCTCGTTTCAACTGATTTGATGAAATCTCATTCTCTCATAAACATATAATTTATAGTTGTAAATTTTTCTAAATGACTACTTAAACTTTCTCGTGATTGTGACGAAGCGTTGGCGAAAATCGCCTCCCATTTAAATTTATCTATTGACGAGTATAAAACCCAACTACTCCTCAAATGTTAAGAATTGGTTCAAAAGTTCGCATTAAAATAAAGAAACTCCCTGACCCATCCATGTCGGTGAGTATTGGAAACTTACAACATCTTTTAAGTCCATGGTATCAAACAGCTTACGCTGGATCTTATGGAGAAATTATAAATTTTGAAGTTTCGAAGGCGGCTCCTCCGCCTGGTGAAGAGTTACAGAAACGAGTAATTGTTAAATTTTCAGATATGGATCCTATCGGAAAACAGTTTGATTCTTCATTTATACTCAAAACTTATACTTATAAACTGGAAGAACTTGAAGAAATCTCCGAAGATGAATACGCGGCTTATTTAGTTGTAAATTCTTAAATGACACTCATTATGGCCACTCGTTTCAAGATTGTTCCTAACGGATCTCTTGTAAGAATAAAAAATTTCCCAACTCTCGGTCATATTTGGTTTGGTTTAATTTTGAAGTTAAACAAATATGACTCTGACTCTTTATATCATATCTCTTTATACTCTTCTAAAGAAATGGGTCTTAACGAATCTTCGGGGTTGTTTAGGGAGAGTGAATTTAATATTATAGATCCAAATGATTCTGAATACATTAATTTTATGGAAATGTTGGAAACTGAGGAAGTTGTAAATTCTTAGAATCTCAAAACTTATACTTATAAACTGGAAGAACTTGAAGAAATCTCCGAAGATGAATACGCGGCTTATTTAGTTGTAAATTCTTAAAAATAACTCGTATAAAATGTGGAGATTAAGTGTCCGAAACGATTCATAAAAATGATATGTGGACTTTGCTTCTTTCGACCATCCGTTATTCCATGGGTCGGACGACTTATATGACAAGTCTCGCTCCTGAGTTAGTCCTGAGGTATAAAGATTATCTGACGCCGCGACAGTTATCACAGATTGCAGACGAGATTGAGAAGGAAATTAAGATTTATGAACGATCGGGTCGAACTCTTGGTGACCCATCTGATCATTCTTCTTGGAAGAAAGCCGCCCATGATATTCAATTTATTGCGGATGAGCTTAAACACACTGGCGAAGTCGTTGATGGTTAGAATTCGTAATGATTATTCGTACAACATTATTTACAATTCTTCGTCATTCTTGGTACTTCGTTTATGGTGTTCGGTATTGCACGTTCTGTGAAACTCGGCGCTGCACGAGGCAAGTCGGCGGCACCTCAAAATGTATATTTGATAAATGACGTTTATTTGCGATTTTCCTTATATTATTTGTAATGGATCAATATGGGTCCCCCAGGGGATGGGGATGGGGACTGGGAAATTTATTTCTTGCACAGAGGAAGCCATCCAATTTCTTTATATTCCAATGTTAAAATATGATCTGACGACGCCGAAAGTCATCAACGCTGGGCGTGTAGTCGTTTATTGTGAAAAACATCTATGTACAAAAGAAAATACGTCCGATTTTCATATGGTTGAAGAAATCGGCCGGGAAGAATACCTAGCCTTTCAAGTAGTAAATTCATAATCCGAAATTGTAAAATCCAAATACGAACATGGCAATGGTAAAGAAAAAGAAAAAGAAAACGTCCTCTAAGAAATTTGTTAAACCTAACCCTGATCTCAACTTTCAGTCTGGGATTGCGAACTTAGGTTATACGTCTTTTTCCCGTCACAAGTCCGGAGTTTCCGTCGTTAAGTATAACCCCCATAGAATTTCATATTTTCCAAGTAATTTTTCTGATGAGAACATTCTCATCATTCTAAAAATGATGGACAACTCTTATGCTTCGGGATATCAAGAAGCTCTTGCTAAAGTCCGCGCGGTTCTTGAAATTCCTGAACGAGATGATTAAGCCCTACTGTGAAGTTAGCAATGAACTCCAGTCTATAGGCATAGACTGTGATACAGTTAACTGTCCTAGTACGACTGCTCACTATTTTGTAATACAAATACAACATAGTTCATATTTACACCCTTCTTTCCCTTTGAAATCAAAAGTCATAGCTGTTTGTGAATACCATGCTCGCCCTTATATTCACCATAAAAATGAAGAATTGACTTTTGATGAATATGAAACCATAAGACTTTTGGAAGACTGATAAAACGTGTCTTTTAAGGCAGTGCACAGAACGTTGGGCAAATTGATTCCGGTTTCCTTAATAGTCGGATCAAAAATTCGCGTTAAACCGACAGCATTCCATAGAAAAAACTCGTATGGAGTAGTTTCGTCTCTCCAAAGTGGTGTTATTGTCGTGGAATTCCTGACCAGTTCCAATTCTGACTTTGGATATCTCGGTGTAGAGGAAATTGAAGAAATTTCCGAAGACGAATACGAGACTCATTTTCTCATACAATCGTAACAACATGATCGAATATATTATGTGTGGTGTATGTCATGTATATGAAGCTACTAGTTTCTTTATTTTAGGTCAAAAGATTTATCCAAACGTAGGAGAAACCGGAAAAGAGTGTTTAATCGATATAGCAACAGCTTTATGTCATCAGCATGCTAGTTCTTATGAAAATCGTGGGTTCAAATCTATAACTCTTGACGAATATAAAACTCTTCAGATTTTAAATTCATGATCATAAATTTTCCTTATTTGCTTGTAAATTCCTAAGAACTTTTGGTAAATGATAAATGTAATCGAGGCCGACAATGCTTGAAAGAATACTGATGATGGCATTGTGTGTTATACTGACGAGTCTAATAGTATATTTACTATATACCGAAGTTGATAAAAGAGAAAAACTCGAACTCGAACGCTTTGAAAATCGAGGTTCTGATCTTATTCTTTATTTAAAGAATAAGAAATCTTTTCGAGGAGGAAACTATGTGTGGCATTCTTGGCCTGATGGTGGGTCTGTTTCACACGATATGAAAGATAAACTTGAAGCCATTCACACTAAGGTTAAATGGGATTTTGCAGACACGAAAGATGTTGTTGAGTCATGACGGAGTATGAAAGACAACAAACTTTAGCAAATCTTCTTTTGTTTATCTCCGGAAATTTGTTCAAAAATACTATTTATATCAAAATAGATGAAATTCGTAAACAGAATCAGTTTTCCAGGTCGGTCACTAATGATAAAAAACAAGAAAAAGAGATACAAAAATCGAACAAACTTATTGATAGACTCGATACTTTAACAAAAGATTGTTTTGAACAATTGCATAAGAAAGAGTATTCTAAAATCTCTTTTTCTGACACTGTTGACTTATATGAGAAAATCTTTTCTGAGTTCAATAGAGTCGAAGAGGTTATAGACGGATGATTAGATCAGACTTTCCTTGCGATGAGCATGGAACCGACTGAGGACGAATGAACAAAATTGAGTTTTTTGAAGGTGACTACCATTTCTTGTCGAATTTCTACCTTTGTCGGGTGAAATTCGAGGGTCATTTTTATGATTCTAGCGAGCACGCATTCCAAGCTGCTAAGTCTCTAGATGATAAAGTTCGGTGGAAATTTCGACAAAACATTAAGCCGTTTGAAGCTAAACGGCTTGGAAAGAAAGTTAAACTTCGTCCTGATTGGGAAAAGATTAAACTTTCCATTATGGAAGATGTTGTTCGAGATAAATTTACACGTCATGCGGATTTAAGAACAAAATTGATTGAAACCGGAGACGCTGAACTTATTGAAGGCAATACTCACGGTGATGCGTTTTGGGGCCGGGTGAATCGTAGTGGCCATAATCATTTAGGTCGGATTTTGGTGAGAATTCGAGCAGAACTATAATAATCGAAGATGAAAATAAAGCCTGGAACATATTGCAAAATACTGAATTTCAAAGGAGACCCGGAATCATATTGGTACGGGATTATTATTGATTCCAAAACGTCTTTCTCACACGAGATACGCAATATGAGAACTGAGTATAAAATTAAGACCCATTCTTCAACAAAACGACGAATTACTGAAGAATCTCATTGGTACGATCAACACCACATTCGCCTTGTGAAGAAAAATGAGTATGAAGATTTTGAGAATATGCTGAAGACCGAAGAAATACTAGATGCTTGAATACTTTTGATTAAAGTGTATAAACAAGGAACACTAGTTAAGATTTACGATTTTCCTAGAATTGGGGAAATTTGGTTTGGAACTGTCATGGATTCTAAAGGAGGATTTGGGAATGTTCAGTACACTGTGTTTCCATACTTTATGGGAGGATTTTATCTTGTTAAGTACGACCGTTTAGTTTTAGCTAAAGAGTCTGAATTTAAAAAATTTGAAGACTTGAGAAAAACCGAGGAAATTTTAAATGGATGAACGGAGTCGAAAATACTTGAGTGAACTCAAGGTTGGAAGTACTCCAGACTCTTCTGAACAAGAAATTCTTCGTTATAGAGTGTTGATCTGTTCAATTCTTGACTCTGTTGGGGTTCCTGTTTGGATTGAAAGATACTTTTCAGTTTTAGTGAGCGGACTACCAGGGCGCGGTAGTCGTCCAGAGCATGTGACTGAGTATAAATTGATGGCTAGAGAACTTGAAAATGAATTTAACGCTTCCGGTTATTTTAAAGAAATAGACCGAGATGGTCTTTGGGGAAGTTTTGATTTATCCGACCATCAAGATTTATTGAGACTTAAAAAAATTTATGATGACCTCATATCAATTCAAGTCATCAATGGATAGACTTGGTAAACATTTAAGCGATGGAGTTTATGTAGACTCCAGTGGGGCTAAAGCCTGGATCCGTGGTGATAAATATCATCGCGAGGACGGTCCAGCGATTATTTATGACGAAACTCGCGAGCGCATTAAATCAAAAACTAAACTGTATTATTTGAATGGAATACAAATCTTTTTACATACTGAGTCTGATGACCCGAAAATCAAGAAATTACAAGATTACATGAAGACGGAAGAGATTTTAGAATAGTCTTTTATGACACATCAAAACAGCATATTAGAACATGACTGGAGACCCCCTACGGGTGAAGGAAACATTTGGTTGTGTATGTGTTGCGGGGCTACAATTGTTTGGAATGGAAAACCACCATTCAGTCCTATAGATGATCCTTATTATGAAGCTCTTCCTCCTAAAAGCGGGTACACGATGGTTTTACCTTATTTAGATGGACAATTTCGAGATTGCAATCTCGAACAAACGCGAAAATTACTCAACTCTTAGCGTATTCTTTTTTATGCAGATATTTAAATATTGTGAATGTGGATGTAAAGGTTATTCTGCCAGAGTTTGTGGTTCCCACTATTGGGTTTGGTGGAGTGGAAATGAAGCAGATTGCTTTAGTCTTCGAGTAGGTCACGGGCATACAGCTCTTGCAATTGCAGATTGTCCGTCTTTACAAGACGCCACAAATTTTGCTATAGAAGATGCAGCTTCTGAATTTAACAAAAATGACATTGAAGTTCTTGAAGTTCTTTTAGATTATCTTAAAACTCGAGACGTTGTGAAGGCATGATAGATTTTGTTTGCGATCATCCAGATTGTTTTCTTCCTCCGGAAGTTGTGATTTATCGTATCACAAACGATCCAAATCCAACGAGAAGAGCTTTGGATCAAGAAACTCCATATTTGTTTTGTTGCCAAAAGCATTTATCGCCCAATTTTGAAGTAGATCATTTTTCTAAAAAAGGCGAAACTTTCATCAAGACTAGTTACGATGAGTATATAACAAATCAGTTGTTGAAAGCCTAGAACCATGAAATTCGATGAAGCTTTCAAAGAGTTTGAACGTTCAGGAAGATTTTCTCCTCATAGTCTTCATGATTCTCATTACATCAAAATAAAAATTTTGCCTAGGCTTTCTGAAGCCGGTAACAATTTTGTTCAAATCACTACTAACGGCCATGTAGGAGTTCAATATCATAGTAATCAAAAGAAAGAATTTAAAGAAGCAATTGTTTATATTCAAAATCAATTACTTGACGAAATTGAAGCGCTTTGTGAATTTTCACAAATTTCCTTTGAAGATCTAGTCAACAATCATTTAGCTTCAAAAATCGTTAATGGTTAGTTGTAAATTTTTAAATGACGTATAGGACAGTCCGTGTTCCAGCCCGGAAATTTGAAGAAATCCCCAATTCTGTCAGAAATACCAGTGGTTATCTTCAAACAAGAGAACTTCCTTCTCCTGTTCTTTCTATTGACCTTTATCCGGGTGAACGGATAATTTCAGTTTATCCAATTACAAATGAAGGACCTGTACTTTTAGAAGTTTTAATAGGACTCGGGATGTGAAAACTGGTTCAAAAGTTCGAGTTAAAGCTGATCATTCTGGAAGAGTAAAAATCGGTTCTTGTGGGATGATTATTGACAGTGGTTGGCAAGGCTTGGCTCCATCAAGATCTACAGTTTCTTTTCAAACACAAATTCATGTCGGTCAATCTAGTTATCATATGCCTACTTTTACTTTTACGAAAGACGAACTTGAAGAAATCTCTGACGATGAATATGAAACCTATTTATTATTGAATGGTTAAACGTAAACTCTCTCTATTGTAATGTATCTTACCCAAGATGATCGATTTAGATAAACTTCAAAAAGTCCAACACATTATTACTCACAAGGACTGTCCTGACGGAATTGCGTCAGCGATGATTCTCAAGGACGTCTTGCCTGAAGCGAAGGTTACGTTTATTCAATATAATACTCCAGAACAGAGGGCTCTCCCGGCTGAGCCTGGGATGCTTTTTTGTGATTTCTCCCCGGCCAATGATCGAATCCAGGAGTTTAAAGACGTGGGCACTTTGGTTTTGGATCATCACAAGTTCGCTCGTGAGACGGTCGAGGCATTCGGGGAAAACGGGGTTTTTGCTGATGAGACCACGGAGCCTGGTGTCTGTGGTGCTGTCCTGGCCTACAGACATGTCTGGTTCCCACAAAAGAAGAGCTGGTCGGCCATGGACGAACACGACCCTGAACAGGCAGCCAGAGGCAAGGCTGTCCACGAATTAGCTACCTTAGCTGGAATTCGAGACACCTGGCAGAAGGATGATCCTCGTTGGAAACAAGCCTGTGAACAGGCTGAAGCTCTAAGGTTCTGGCCACTAAACCTTTTGATCGGTACAAACCCTGATACTTGGCCCGGACTTATACAACCTATCGGATCGGTGATTTTCAATAAAAATCTCGAACGTGCAAAAGATATGAGTGAAACTTCATATAGGTTCACCACTATGTCGGGGACGAGGGTCATCATATTTGGCGGAGCTTCAATGTCGAGTGACACGGCCGAAGCTGCCGGAGACTCCGTTGATCTAGTTGTTGGTTTTAGTTACAAAACCGATGATGGGAAACCTATTGTAATTTATTCAACACGTTCTCATACTGATTTTAATTGTGGGGCTTTCTGCAAAGCTCACGGTGGAGGTGGGCACACAAAAGCTGCTGGGTTTAGTGTAAAACTCGATCTCAATACAGACCCGAATCCATTTCAGCATTTTCGAAAAATTCTCGAAGTTCATGAAACTATAATCGAGTTGACGATCAATCCCGCAAGGACGTCGTCGTGAAAGCATTTTGGCCGTTGTTTGTGATACTCGTCGGTATGCTTGTGCTTATGCTGTACGGCACGTACTTAGACGGCCACTCTCGAGGCTACAGAGCTGGACTAGCTTGGGCAAGAGATCGAGACAGAGAAGAACTTGAGCTGCACTGCTACTGCGGGCAGACTCGTTCATGTTCGTTCGGCGGTGGTGTTGTCGGCATTCAGAAGTGCGATAACGTCAGCAATCAGTGGCTTCGATGTGAGCCGAACCTACAGTATTGCGACAACGCCTGTCTACATATGAAGGTAGACGCGTACAACTTTGCTCTATCCAATCAAGCCGACGCACTGAAAACTAAATAAATTCATGGCAGGACTTGATGAGGCTTCCAAGACTGCGATTAAGAAAATGAAAGAAATTGTTCTTGCAAAGGAACGTGGAGAACTCACGGAAAAACAAGCGTTAGAAGCAATATTTAAAATTGTTGAAAATGATACTGCTTCGAAAGTATTAAAATGAACATGATCCCATCAGACGTAAAACCGATTCATTTCTGAAGAACTGTCCGTTCTTCTAGGCGTCAAAGACGTAGTTGACGGATAATGAAATCCATTTGGCCTCCAATTTGTGATAGATGCAAGAAACCGCTAAAAGAAGCGGGGGGTCTTGCATTTTCACCCCCATTCAGCACAGGCGTGGTTTCAAAGTATCATCTTTGTCATAAATGTTGGCCTGATTTCACTAATTGGCTAAAGCTTTGGGTGAAGAAATGAAAACACCTTGGTATGCTAAAACTTATTTCGATTTACCTAAAAACCATAGAGAGATATATGATTATATTGAGGAAAAAATGAGAACTCTTAATTGGAGAGACCAATATAAATTCGCTTCTGAATCAGATCATTGTATTAGATTCATTCATCAAAAACTGGTTTATGAATCTAACAAATCGATCTTTGATAAATTAGTTCAAAATATCAAAAGTCATCCATCTATAAAAAAGGTTCAGGTTCGTGTTAACATTGAAGAACACATGATTTCGTTTGAAGGAATTTCTAACTATTTTATTCGAGTAGAAAACGATCAATATATTAAAATAGTTGATCAAAACAAAAAAGGATATGATGACTGTAGTGGTCATGATATTGATAAATCCGTAGACAAAATCATGAATCACATAACTACAATTTGGACCGAACAACTCTTAAAATCATGAATTGGAGAAAAACCATAAGTGACACTAATTTTAACTACATAAATTCTGATGGGAAAATTATAGCTAACGTTCATATAGTTGGAATTAAAGGTCGTTGGAGATGGACAACGTTTAATATTAAAGATAAAAATGAACGTTCTGGATGGTGGGGAACAAAATTTTCTAAAGAAGAAGCCCAAAAAGCAGTTATGGGTTATCTTGAGTCTAAAATGGGAAACAAATGAAATGGAATTTTTGTCCTGAATGTGGCGGCCAAGTCCATTTCATGTTTGTGGACGATATTATAAAAAGTTGTAATAGGCGGGGGTCCCATACAATCGGATGGAATGGACAACTCTGGATCCCGGCCATCCGAGACTTTTGTATTCGATACGGGCTCAACCGAGAAGAAATAGAGATAATTCGTAAAAGAAATGAAGAAGAGTGTAGACTTCTTCTTACGGCTTGATACCATATCCGACTAAACGAGGCGGATTCATAACCTCTATTATTTTTTTCTTAGAGAGTCTCTCTAAGAAAACCGATTCAAAAGCTGAGTGACTGAATCTATAAAAATCGTCGGGATAGGCATGGTATGGCAAAGTATGTTGAGTTTTCCCGAACGACGGAACACCAATAGCTAAAACTCCAGAAGGTTGGAGAATTCGTTTAAATTCCGCTATAGCAAGCCAGAATTTTGGCATGTGCTCAAGCACAGAATTGCAAAGAACGAGGTCAAAAGTTGCATCAAGAAATGGGAGTTTCGTGGCGTCAGCTTTAAGTACATCAATACTTCCCGATTTATAAGGTCCGGAAAAATCAATGCCGAATTTATTCGCATTTTTCAGAATAGATAGAGAAAGAAGACTATCTGAAGCATTTTTAGGCGTCCCTATTTCAAGAACGTTAGTAACTTTTATGTTCGAAAGTAAATTCTCAAAAGCTTCAAAAATTATTGGATGCACAATAAAACAAGGAATTAACCTTTCACAACTTCTTCCGTATGAAACTCGTCAAGTCTCGTTTGTTGAGCTTGAATATGACCACAAGCGTGAGTTGCCGGGAGTCCTTCAGATTTCCATTTTGAATATTGGTCTCCTTTCCAATTAGAATCCGTTTCAAGGTGAATTATATTCATGAATTGATTGCATTTAATACACTTAAGAAAGATACTAAGAGTGTTCGTTGTTCTTAAACAACCAAGGGCTGCGTGGAATTCTTCATATTCATGGCCTAAATCAATAACCGATTTATTTATCAGAATAAAAATTACTCTTCTACTCTCTATTCCTAAAGGGCTAAATTCAGGTTCCCATGCAATATTACCTTTTATCATATCTATTATGTGTCTTGGAGCGGGTTTCATTCCCATATTATGATCGCCTTCGCCTACGTTCCATTCCACGTTATTTCCAAATCTTACATGTAAAGTTACGAATGAAAATTGTTGAAAATCTCCCGGAGCCCCCGGAGATTACGTCTGAAATCAAGAAACAACTCGCGGAAGAATCGAAGGTTTGGACTCAAGAGTTTAGAAAAAAGGTTCGGGAAATAGAATATTTAACTCCGTATGATTTAATGACTAGAATCCGATGATATGTGATTATGTAAAAAGTGAAAACCGGGGGTATACATTGTCCAATGGTTGTGTTCGATTAGCTGAACATTTTTATTTAATCAAATTGGGAAGGCTTTCAGACGGTAATCCGTGGTTAAAGCCAATTAAAAGATGTTCTTTACACAGGTTGGCACATGAAGTTGTTGAGGCTAAGATATCAGAGGATGAATATAAAACATACGAATTGATTCATATATGAAAATAATTTATAAAGAAAAACCTGGAGTTATTGAATTATGGGATGGAACTCGGATATGGAAGTGTAATGGAAAGATTCATCGAGACAACGGCCCTGCGATTGAACGTCCTGATGGGAAAAATGGTCTTTGGTTCTTCAACGGAAAAGAAATTCATGTACCAAAACATATTAAAAATAAGGAAAAATATTTTCGAGACGCTGTAGACATTGTGAAGGCGGAAGAAGTTGTTAATAGTTAAGTTTTCATGTGCAAGTTTTCTTAATTTATTTGATGACTCTTCCAGTTGGATATTACTTGGTTGGAAAATTATTTCCTGAAAAAAGGTTAGAATTTGGCGATTTCATGATGTTTTCTATTTTAGTATTCATATGGCCAATTACAGTTTTTGCCTATTTCAAAGATAAATATGAAAAATGAGAATTTTACATTCGTACAACAGGAGGAGTAGTTAATGTCAACGAAGGAGAATTTGTTGTTTGTTTTTGTCCGAAACATCATACTGAAGGCTGGCTTTCTGATTCAGATACTAAAATCTCTCGTAATGAAGCTGAAGTCTTCGAAATCCTCATTAGTTGAAAATGTAAAATCATCAATGAGTTCAAATAAAAAAACTTCTGCTCCACAAAATGTTGTATCTAATCAAAATATTAAAGGACCTCAAGGACCTCAAGGAGCAACAGGCCCTCAAGGCCCTATGGGGGGAGCGACTTTTGGTAGGTGGACAGGTCCTCAAGGTCCGACAGGTCCGTACGGATATGGAGTATCAGTTGGGGGGCTTTATGGAAATCAACCGATAAAACGAGTCGATCCTAAAGACGAACTTATGCAAAGGTTATGTTGTGTCCAACAAATAGAAAACCCTGATCCAAGTTCCTTAAAATTGATTTTTTGCGAAAAACCGGCTGAATACTTCTATTCTATTTTACTTCCTAGCACTGGAGCTTACGATATTGATAATGATAGAGAAGTTCCTGTTATTTATAGATGCTTTTGCCATGAACATGCTCGGACCGGACACTGGAAAGCTTTAGAAATAGAAAAAGACGTATTCATATCATCACAGCTTTTGGAAATTTGAACTTACGAGAGGTATCCGGATTGATCAAATGAAATCTACCGGATTTTCAATTTTTCTTCTAGCTTGTTCCTATCCGCCTGAACAACCATCTGGTCCTATAAATTTTGTAACGGCTCCCCATCCTTCCCCAGTTATCAGCCCTCAAGCAGAATCCCAGATGAGGAAAGACGCGCTTTCTAAGTGCGAAAACTGTTCCGTTCCTCCACCTCCTCCACAATCTCCTCCAGGAGAAATGATGTTCGATAGTCTGATTTGTTCTACCGATGACTCTAAGTGTACTTCAGGCGTAGGTGGAACTCTATGCTTTGAAGCTTTGTCGATAGATATCAAAACTGGTACTTTCGAGTATCGAACTTCTGGAAATATCCAGGTAGTTATGTTTCATTCTTATAAAACAGGTGATATCCATGATAATACCTGGTTTCGTCTTTCTCACGATAAAATCACCGGGTCTATGACCGGAGACGTGATAAACGAAGAAAGCTATGCTCCGGAAGTTTTAACTGTTCGAATCCATGATGGGCGATTCGAAGTTCAGGAAAATTCGGAACTCAACGGGTCATGTGTCCGATCGACATGTCATCACTGATTTCGTTGTAAATTCAAACTAGACAAAAGTATCCTAATCTGGAGGCAATCAAAACAAAATGACAACTGCAACGGAAAACAAGGGTTCGGCTCTCTCGGCGCTCAAGGCACTTTCCAGCAAGGGGAAGGTTGAAGAGACGTCGAAGTTCGCGGCTAACGTCAACGACGTTGCGATTCTCGGCGCTGTCCGGGATGGCAAGAGCAAGAGCGTCGTCAAGCTTGGCCTCGATGTCGAGTTTACCGATACTGCTCATTCGGCGGCCAAGGCGAAGGAAGCTCTCAATCGTGCGGAACAGGAGTTCGAGATTTACCAGGGTCAGCTTCGGGACTACGGTATCAAGAAGCGTCAGCTCTGGAACTCAACGTACAAGGATGTGATCACGACTGTTTGCATTCCTTACGAAGAGCAGACCCCGGATGGACCGGAGAAGAAGTTCGTCCAGTGTATCGTGACCAACAAATACTCAGTCCGAAGCGAAACGGTCCTTCAGTTGAAGGGTGATCTCGGTGACTCGTATTCCCGGCTCTTCAAGGAGCAGGAGGAGAAGGTCCTGAAGCCGAATTGTGAGGAGATCGTTCGCGGTCTTCTCAAGGAGATGGGTCTCGACGGTGAGGAGCTTGAGAATTCCATGTCGTCTCTCTTCGAGACTAAGCTCAAGATCTCGGCCACTGAGCGATATGAGCAAGAGTCGGAGAAGCTCCCGGACGAAGTTCGCAAGATTCTCGATCAGGCAGTGACTCGTAGCCAGCCTGCTCTCAAATTTTGAGGCTTTATGACACCACTATTGGTGATTGAAAAGAAAAAGAAAAAAGGAAATAAATCAAAATGAACGCTAAAATCATAATTCACGATGATCAATCAAAAGCCATTTCAGAACTTTCTTCAAAAATGGATATGATTCTTCAAATGCTTTCGGAAAAATCTAATACTCCGACAACTATCATAAATCAAATAATGCCTTCATCTGGACAGATTGCTCAGTCTCCGATGAAAAAATCGGATGATCCGGTATTCATACCTAATCTGATGAATGATGTGAAGAACCGTGATATTGTTTTCGGGTACTTCAAGGTCCCGGCTGAGGGAGGGGATGGTATGGTGTGCGTCGCATTGAAGCGCCCTCCGAGGGGGTCGGAGAGTCGAGAATTTTTTGCGGCCTTTTCTTTTTGCTCGCCTGAAGATAACTTCAGCAGCAAGGTGGCTCGAACCCGAACTCTGAATCAACTGGCAAACGGCGGATCTAAGGTTCTTCGATTCGACCGTAAAGACGATAAGCTTCGGGATATTTTCGTTCAGGCGTTGAAGCTTGCGATGGAAACTGAGAAGCCAAACGCTTCGAATCATCTTCCCTACGACGATAGAAAGATCGCGCCTCGCTGGCTTCTTGGATATAAGGATTTTCGTCCATCCATGCCAGTGAGCGGGTTCTTCCGCCCCTGGCGGGCCCAGGGTGTTCGTTTTGGAAGAAGTCGATATCAAGCCATCGTTGATCTATGATCACTGTTGAAATAACTGAAGAGCAACGCCAGATAATTGTTCTGGCGTTGGCTCAGTTATCTATGAAATATCCCGGATGGGATTATACTTGTAACGAGATTGCATCGAGTATTGATAATGTTGTCGAAGGACGAGCTAAGTTATATGATGATTTCAGACAGATAGAAAAGCTCTCGAATGAGGCCGATGCTGCAGAAGTTGTAAATGCATGAAGAATAAATTATTGAAGTTTTTAAAAAGGAAAACCTTAAATGAATTTAAGAATGGGCAGGGAAATAGGGGGAAGGTAGCGGCTTTTTTGCTTAGCCGTCCCGAAGCCCTTGAATTTATCAAGAATTTCCCGGATATGGTGAACAGCGTTCATATTAAAGGATATGAATTAAAACCATCAATATCAGGGTCATTTGATGTATTTGATGTAAAATTTGTTTTTAATACCAATAACTCCAAAGACATAAACCTCACAGGAGGAAATGCTTCCCTAGCCTTAAAACCGTCTTTAAAATCGAAATCAGTTAAGATTGATTTTGGTCAAGTCAAAAATAGCTCTGATATACTAAATATTCTTTTTGAACCATTAGAATCTTTTCTTATTAAGAAATATTTCGGGAAATCGGGTGGGATCGAAACCTATAATTGCCGTATATCCACTCTTTGTTTGGCCTCGAGATTAATGGATGTTATGTCTGATAATTACGATATGATAAAAATATTTGAGAATTATGATAATCGCATAGTCCGTGAAGCTAGGAAAATCATAAAATCTGAATCTTTCAAAACAGAGTTCCATGAATTAAGAGAAAAACACCTGTCCGAAGGGTTAATGAAGTTTATTAAAGAATTTGTGAATGATCATGAAATAGATGACAATATCGTAGATCGTGCCATAGATGAATTAAAGGCAGACAGAATCATAAATAGTTAGTATGCTTAAAAATGGCCACATGTTTGTATATACTGGTAGCTGTCAAAAGTATTATCCGCCAGCTACCATCGGCAAAGTTCAGTGTATTAGATATGAGTATGCGTTCAAATGTTTGGGGTGCGAAAGTTTAATCTGGTCTGAATCTAAAGATGAAATTGATTGGAAATCGTATTCAGCAGTTTCAAAGATATTAATTTCTTGTGAAGAAATCAGAACTCTTCAAGTTCTGGAATCTTAACTGTTTAAAGACATCTGAAGAATATGGCCGTCACGCAAGACCCGAATTTCGGTCATAAATTCATTTATGGGGGGTACTCAGTGGATAATCATCCTCAGGTTGGAGGTAAAAGATACAGATTATTTTGTACTGTATGCGAAAGACATATCTTTTCAGATTCTCCGGACTATTGGGTTGATCTCGGTTTGATAGATCATAATTTTATACTCCGGGAATGTGACGTCATATTAACCGAAGACCTTCTTAATTCATGAAGTGCGGTGCTTTTATTGATAATCCAATTCAATCCCACGAGTTTCTGACTGCAGAATGTGGAAAACCAGCCACTCGGTTTTATTTAGTAGAAAAATATCGTGAATCTATGAGATTTCTTCTTCGTTGCCATGAACATCCTGTTTTTGATCTCAACGAGATCAACCGAGAAGGATATTTCCTTAATGGATATGAATATAGAGAAATATCTCAAGAAGAATATTTTACTTTTGAACTCCTGAATAGTTAGCGTAAATCTTGTTTTTTAGTCTCTATCCGGGCACATGAGCTGGATAGGCAACACACTTCTCCCCGCGATCGAGTCGGTTGTTATGACTGATTCCGGAATCAAAATTCCTAAGGATTCTAACGAACTCGCTTCTTGGCTCTCACGAGCCGGAATGAATCAGGAAGCTCGTTATATCCAGAACCATCCGAATCAAGATATCACGGACTTACTTAACTACATACCAGGTGTCCGGGAGATGTAATCTAATGTATATCCATATATACTCATTTCTTCCAGTCCCGACGTAATGGAAGAGAACGACCTTGTTTCTTTCAAATCTTTATGGGATCGTTAAAGCTCTCTTCTAAACAAAATGTTAAAAATGAAATCGAAAATGTATGCAAATGTAGGAATTGATCATACACGGGAAAGGATCTGCAAAGTAACGGCCCGTTGGCCGATGACTGTCAAGAACCTGCAACTAGGTGGTTCTATGTAAAGAAAATTTCCTCCCAGGGGCTCCGTCTCAAGAGTGGTTATTCGAGTGTTATGAGTTTTTGCGAAAAACATAGCTCAAAGTTTACGTCGACATGGGGTGCCCGATTTGCTGTAGAAGAGATTTCTGAGGACGATGGTAGGTCACTTCGTGCTGTCCAAAGAATCGTCAACGGATAGTTCGGAAATGCATACTCCGCCCCTTTATTCGGGAACATGAACAACCCCGGTGAAGACACCCTGGACCGAGCATTTCGCCCACTCACTTTCGCAGATTTTTGCGGCCAGAAGACGGCATGCGAAAACTTCCAGATCTATATTAATTCCGCAAAAAAGCGAGGGGAATCTCTAGACCATATCCTTCTGTCGGGTCCTCCAGGACTTGGCAAGACTACGATGGCGAATATTATCGCCAACGAAATGGGATCGAAGACCATTATTCTGAATGCCCCTACGATTAAATCGAAGGGGGAACTCGCCGGAATATTTCTCAAGTTGGAGAAGAACGATATTCTTTTCCTGGACGAAATCCATCGTCTTCATCCGGCGGTGGAGGAGCTTATGTATTCGGCACTTGAGGATTTTAGACTTGAGGTTGTTACGGGCGTCGGAGCGGCTGCTTCCGCCCTTTCGATTGACCTACCGCCCTTTACCCTTATTGGGGCGACAACGCGCCAGGGAATGCTCACGAAGCCCCTTCTCGATAGGTTCGGGGACGTGGTGGAATTTGAACTTTATTCGATAGAAGAACTTGCTTCTATCGTGAGCCGTAGCGCGAAGAAGCTTGGGCTCGAGTGCGTAGATGGAGGGGACCTCGCCCTGGCTGCCCGGAGTCGTGGTACTCCCCGTATCGCCAACCGGCTTCTCCGGAGGATCCGGGATTTCGCTCAAAGCGAAGATAAGACCCTGGTTGACCCTGAATTGGTCAACATGGTTTGCAATCGTCTCGGAGTTGATTCTCGAGGGCTCGACAAGACCTGTCGTCGAATGCTCGTGCTTTTGGCGAATAAGAACCGCCCCATGGGCATGGACGCCATTGCAGCGGCCCTCGGAGAGTCTCGGGATACTATCGAGGATGTATGTGAGCCGTTTCTTCTGAACTGTGGGTTTATCGAGCGTTCGCACCAAGGACGAACCGCAACTCCGCTTGCTCGGGAGCACCTCAATGCAGCCTAAGAAAAAGGAAATAGCTAAAATTCACGCCATACGTGATGATGGGATGGCCTATATATCACGGGACGATGGGAAAGAGGTTCGATACGGTTTTGTCAAAAAGATTGAAGAGGGGAAGCCTCTAGTTAATTGCGAAATCGTGAAACTCTCTCCTAGAGAAGAAGAAAATACCTATAATATTGAAAGTGAGTGTATTATAGGTAGCGGACCATCCCAAATTGCCACTGAAGAGTATAGGCAGGGGTGGGACAATATATGGGGTAAATCAACAAAGGATATGAATTAAATGTTCAAAAAATCTATTGAATATAAATTATTTTTTACAGATCCCCTCCGAAAATACGGGCATTTTAAAGAAGAATCTGAGGAAAAATATAGATATATTCAAGCCATACCTCATGTAGGATATATAGAGTTTATAGTTTTCCAACAAAAAACACCGGAAGTTTTTGATATTCCGGCTATGTATCAAGAAATATTCAAAAAAAGCTATAGATATTCTGGACAAGTTCCTAACGGAATTGCTTTCATAGCTATTAACGGAATTGCTTTAGGCGACGTTCAAGGGGAAACTGCGGAACAAATTATTTGGGGCTTCTTATATGAACAAGAAATTATCCCGATGAATGAAAATTCATGGCTTAACGAGTATTTTCCGACAAGTTGGTTATATTATACCGAATACATTAAAATGGACAGAGAACGTGAGGCGATGGAAGTAGTAGATGCTTAAAGCCTTCATATATGATGAAAGTTTTTGTAAACTTTGTAAGAAAATTCCTCCAGACCATTTTTATAGGTGGATGAAGCCCGTATTTGTAGGTCATTATAAGAATTTAGAGTATAAAGTACTTGAGTACTGGGGCGTTTGCGAAAAATGTGTTTCACAACGTCCGTTTTATCACAGACAAGATAGATATCATGGTGAAATTAAATTGGTTTCAATTTCACGTGAAGAATTTGAAACCAATCAACTCATAACCAGTTAGAGTAGTTAGTCTTATTCTAATCTGGTATTTATAAATGCCTCACTCTAAATTATCTGTGATTGCTATTCGTATTTCCTCAAATTTTGAAATAGACCCTGATTTTGATCCTGATTCTGATTTTAGAGAAACTTTAAAATTTTTAAATGAGAATGAATTCAATACAATGAGTTCATGTCAGGGACACCCTCCGGGAACGCAGTATGAAGATGTAAATGAATGGATGTTTCCATATTTGACTTTTGATAGTATTTCATCGGAAAAATTTAAGAAAATTATTGATTTAATCAAATCTACTGGGTATTATGAACGTCATAATTCTGGCCAATATACCGAACTTTCTAAGAGTATAGTTGGTAATTGGAAAGACTTTCTTTTAAAATTGAAACAAAAAATTTAGTCTTTTTGTTTCAATTTAAGCCTCTAATACCGATTTAGTTACCATTTCTTTCATCATAGAAATTGCGTCATGAGAAACTTTTTTCGCATCCAGTTCTGACAACGGTCCGTACCAAACCGTTTGCGGTTCGATATATTCATCTCCTTCGTCGTCGTAGCTTACGTCTAAACCGATTTTCGGGTCATACCCGTAATCGGTAAAAGCTGTAAAATCTAAACCAAATGATTTTCCAGCGTTAAATGTAATAGAATCATGGAAAGGCATAGCTTTTCCATTCCAGTTATTTAATTCATTATTTAATTCATTTTCAATTGCACTCCAATCAATATTTGATTCCATCTGTAATGCTGAGATAATTTTCTTTAAATCTTTTGCAACTAGATTCTTATCAGGGTTCTTTGAAGCCTGAATTTTAGAAGCAATACGGCGTAGAACTACAGCAACTTGAGAAGGCTTCATATTAACTTAGACTTAAAAAAAGTTTAGTCTTTTTGTCGTCCGTTGAACTGGATGGCTTTCCTATTTTTAAAGGTCCCGCACGAAACCGCGAGACTCTTACATGATGTTGAAGTTCCTGGGGAAAAATCGCATATAGAAGAGATGCATATAACGTTATTATATCTTGGTAAGGGAATCCCATTCATAAATATCGCTAAAGCGATGATGGTCTGCCATGAAGTGCTAGAACATCAACAACCGTTTTTGATGAGAATATCTAAAATTTCTACATTCCCGGAAAATCCGGATGATGGCGTACCCATCATTTGTCCAGTTGAATCCCCGGAACTTATGATTTTTCAAAAGACTTTAGCTAATGAATTCAATAAATTCGGTCTTGAATACGATAAAAAATTCCCTGATTTTAAACCTCACGTGACTCTCGCCTATGATAAAAATTCTGATTTCAAAGAGTCGCCATTGCCCATGCCCATGATATGGGCAGCTCAAAGTATGAGTATTTGGGGTGGCGATAGAGGAGACGGTCCGGCTGAAATCAATATGCCGTTTACTCTAACCAAACCGTCCAAGATGTCTGCAAAACTTTCAGGAATTAACTGGATTTAAACGATATCTTAAAGACTATGAATCAATTACTTCATGAACTCGATATTCTTCTTCAGAAATTTCAATAATATTCGGATCATCTTCTAATATTTTGAATTCTCCCGTACTATGTTCTAAACATAATGAAATATGATGATCTGTACTTATCATTCCCATATATAGCAAACCAAGGCGTGAACGCTGATGTCGGGCTCTAGATCTATAAAATACGATTGATGGTTTTTCACAACGATCAATAAATCCTGGTTGATAACCATTTTTAGATTTAATTCTAAATACATATGTGCAGGGAGTCATAGTATCTGAAGTTTTTTGATAATTTTCGGGGCCTTACTCTTTAGCATAGGCCAAAGGCAAATGACAGTCTCAGACCCCGGGTCAACTTCAGTGAGTCCTGCATCTTGGACTAAGAAATAATAGAGTTCCGAGGATTTGATTTTCTCCCATTCTTTGTCGTCCGCTCGAAGAACGACTTTTCGATAAGAGTGTCTTAACCATCCACTGACCATAGAATATTTATTATCAAGATCTTGTGATATTTCTCCATATTTATCTAATTTTATTCTATGGAAAGCTCCCATGAGCATTCCAACTGCATGCCCGACTTGAGCAGCAATTTTTCCAGGCCCCATATTAAGAGATTCTCTTACAATTAAATATAAAATAACCGGATCTTCTTGATCTTTTCGAACATTAAGAAGATCCGGACGATCGTACGGGTTCGGTTCAAGAGGCATTATTAGAGATTACATTAGACTCTGGTTCTCTATCAAGAGGCTCCCACATCGAATCCCAAATAAATTTAATCTGATCTTTCGGTTTGGTTTTAGATCCGACTAAAGTATAGAGTATAAATTCGATCCCGAAAATAAATGGAGTGAAGATTAAAATTGAACCGATATGACTAAGCCTCTTTTTCATTTCATTTAAATTGATTATCAAAAGTGTATTTTTCTTGATGTTTAAAAATGGGAAGAAAACGAAACTAGTAAGGTCAACGAAATAAATGATCATGTACACTAGAGGGGACGCGACTCAACCTCATGGCGAGGGGCCGAAAGTCATCATACACGTATGTAATGACATCGGAGCGTGGGGGGCAGGATTCGTCTTAGCCATCTCAAGACGTTGGGGTAAACCAGAAGCTAAATATAGAGAATGGTTTCGTCAAAAAGATCTAAGATTAAATTTAGAAAAAGGACAAACTATGATGACATCAGGCGTATTTGGTTTGGGAGAAGTACAACTCGTTCAAGTTGAGCCTGAAATTTATATTATCAATATGGTGGCTCAAAAAGGGATCGGATGGGAAGGCGGAATTCCACTTCAATATGACATGTTAGAAAAATGTTTATCTAAAGTAAAAGCTATAGTATCAGATATCCCAGAATGGGGTGAATCTGAACGGGGAAAACGAGCTACAATTCACGCACCAAGATTTGGATGTGGTTTGGCTGGGTCAAACTGGAGATTGGTCGGTCCGATAGTTGAAAAAGAATTGGAAGGGATGTTCGTAACAATATACGATTTTTGACTCTGGTAATTTGTTATTAATTTACATAATTATTTAAAATGTATGATTTTTAGTCATGAAAATCGTTTACATGAAGTTTTCTAAAGGCGATCATGTTCGAGTTGTTCGGTTAAATCCATCGGATGATGATCCTCGTTGGGTAGGGCAAGAAGGAGTTGTGATCCGTGTTGCTTCTAGCGAGTCATATCGAGTCATATTTTATGATGGACGTGAATCTGTTGATATTAATGCAGTTAAGACTGCGTTCCTTTTAGAAGATGAAGCTGAAATTTATCGTCTAGGTAAAGAAGCTGAAATTTTCCTTGAAACTGAACTTGAATTGATTTCGTAACTGTTTATAGCTCTCGATAAATATGGGATCAATTTTCATTCCTTCTCGGTGCGCTCACATTGATACTGTCGGCAGTAACGCCTTAATTCGAGGCAATATGCCTCTAACAGCTTCAGGCGAATATGCCTTGAAAGAAATCGAAGAGGCTTCTGGAGTAGAAATTTCTTCTAAAAGACTAATTGAAGTACCGATCATCGACAACGTAGGGGAAAGAGCTCAATTTGCAGCAATAATGAAATCTTTCGGAGTAATGCCTGAAAGATTTCCTACGGATTTTTGGCCATGGTGGCAACGGCCCGGTTACGACCGAAATAAACAACACGGGACGGAGGTCATTACTGAAGGAATAAATCAACCTGGGAGTGTGATTTGGCGTCCATTTGAAGGTTTGCCTCCGGATGTCGATCCTAAAGAATTCTTAGAGTTTCCTGGATGGGACTATATCGGTTTCCTTAAATGCATAATCGATTTACTCAATGAATGTGTAGATACAGCTATTTATGTTCATTGCCAACTCGGAGCTGATCGTACCGGGGCGTTTCATATTGGATATTTAATGAAAAGTAAAGGTCTTTCATTAGAAGAAGCTTCAAGAATAGCCAACTCTTCTACTTCCGCTGGACCTCCAAACGCAGATTATCAAAGACTCGTAGAAGCATATTCAGTAATCAACTGTAAAATTTGATGTGGCGGAAACTCTAGTAAATCTCGTTTGTGAATTCTGTAAAGTAGAATTCACAAGGGAAAAGCGTTTAATACATAAAGGTAAGAATTATTGCTGTAGATCCCATGCTGTGTCGAATCAATTTAGGAAAGACATAATTTGCGGTAATTACAGTAAATACCGAAAAGGTTGCAGATGTAATCTTTGTTTAGAAGCTAACGCCGAAAAAATGAGAAAATATCGAAAATCTTTAACAACAATTCGTAAAATAAGTGTTAATGTCGAACGCGGGTCCGTTGGGAGCAGGAGAATATAACAATCTTCTCCAAACTGGAGACCCTGTTATCATACTGAGTGGTTTTTTTAACGGCCAGTATGGGCGAATAAATACGAATCTTAATGCCTTGAAAGGGTACTGTTCTATCAATCCTACGAATGTAGATTTTAAAGATTTCTCTGTGTTTGTCCCAAAAGTTCAAGTACATCCGATTGAATTCTTTTGGTATGAGATTGAAAAAGTTTCTGAAGAAGAGTATCTCGCTTTTGAGGTGGTACATGCTTGAAGAAAAGTTTGTTTTAGAAGAATTTGTTTTTGAAGAAATGACTCCAGCACTCCAGGAATATCTTGATTTTACTGGAAGTTTCAAGTATGGAGACGGAGACTACGAGGTTTTTAGAGAGAAAAAGGAAGCCATGGAGAAAGTTTTGCCTACGGGTCTTCTTAATAAATATTACCGTCTAAAACAAATTTGGATGTGTCGTGACGCTACGATTAATGATAAGTCTCCCATAATTGAAAAGAGTCCTTCCGGAAAGTATTCCCTTCATGTGACTTCTCACGGAACGAAGCTCGGAAGTTGGGCTTATACGAAGGGAAGGGTTTATGAAGGTGAACGTTTAATCGCAGAAATTTGTAGGAATTATAGTTCATTCCCGCATTTGTTTATTGAAAATCATCCGAACGGGCGTGACTTCCTGATATGTGGCGAGGATTATCAAGGTCAAACGGTCGTAGAACTCGACACCGGGAAGTGCCGGAATAATTTATCGGACGGAACTAATAAAGGGCATGGTTTTTGTTGGTCTAGTTACGAATTTCATCAAGATAGTCAAATTCTTGTCGTAACTGGATGCGTTTGGGCTTGCCCCTACGAATTCCGTTTTTATGACTTTTCTGATCCCATAAACGGATGGCCTGAGATTGAAACGGGGGACTGTATTTATGAAGACAGGAAAGCTCCTATTATTGAAGGAAATATTCTTAAAGTATTCGAAACAGAAGCAAATGATGATGATGATAATGATGAGGTTGAACCGATAAAACCTGGAGTGGAAAGAACAATTAAGACTTTCCGACGGGAAGGAAACAAATTTGTTCTGTTAGAGGAGTTTGTTTCTGAGGCCGAAAAGACGCGACGTATCAGGCGAGAAGAGGGAGAAAAAGCGTTCGAAGCTTGGTTGAAAAACTTTAAAACGAACGATCCTCTTTATCTCGCATATAGATCTCATATAGAGAATGATAGGTGTCTTTCTCCTGAAGATTATGAATCCCATGGTATTACATACGACACTTGGTGTCCCGATTTCAAGGGGAACGAAAAACGTTGGTGTCGAAGAATTGTTGGGAAACGGTGTCGAAGAATTGTTGGGAAACGAGGAAGAGATAAGGGTTATACTCTCGATTTAGAATGGGCTGTTGAAACTGGTCCTGTTAAGCTCGAAATTTACAAAGATGGAAAATCTCATGACACAAAGTTTTTCCCTCATTCAATTGAGGGAATGGACGCTGCATTCAAAATGGCAAAAGATTTAGTAAGTTGAGGCTTTCGGTTCGTATCAAAAAATATGGAATCTGGCAAATACTATATGATCGATTTCTTCAAAAACAAAAAACTCTTTTTTTGCCATAGCGTTGACGAAAACAAAGAAGCGATCACTGAAGTTTGTTTTGAAGATGGAACCAGGACGGGCGATATATACCGTTGGGACGAACTTACTACTGAACTTTCCTTAGAATACACGCTTGATGAATATAAAACCGCCGTGTTGATTGATCTGTGATTAAATACACATGATTACCACATCTATGAAGTGTGTTCTTCAAGGAGAGCTTTATGGAATTTCATCTGAAAAGCTTTTTGAACTTGATAATTGGGAGGATTTGATATTTAGGCGTTCAGCAATTATTTTAGAAGATGGACGAGTTGCTGACTGCTATAAACTTCAAAAAGAAGTTATCCAAAAAGCTGTTGAGACGAAATCTTAGCTATTCGAGCAGCGATTTTCGCTAAATTTTCTTCCAGTCTAAGAACTAAAACTTTTGGACTAATCTTCCGAACTCGTGCCGCCATCAGACGAGTATTTCCGGCCATTAAATAGGGAGATCCGTCTGGAAGAATTAAAATTATTGGGGCCGCAATGGAACTCCCACGATCCAAGGCCTTAAGAATACTACTTATATCTTTTCCATAAGATTTTGCAATTCTTTTTGCTTCTTCTTCTGACTTTATTTTATATGAATCTGAATTTTGGAGTTTACTCCATATATCATCCCCTAGCCCTTCAAGATCGGCTTTCGTATAGGCATCAATGAGAGTATTCATATCTATATCGAGTTCTTCTGACGTTCTTTCGAACTCATTCGATTCATCTCCTAAGGACGGATGAGTCCACTGAACCTTCTTTCCCATGTTTAAAATTTTATATTAAGCGTTCAAATATGTTTTTAAAGGAAATATATGGATTCCCAGTCAAGAAGTTTTAGTTTCCCATCTTGGCCTCTCCCAACGTTGTCGTGGGAAAAATCCGTATGAGAAATATTCTCTTTTTCCATTCGATCTATGAGATTTAATAAATCATGCATTAGCGGTGAAATTTCTTCTTTTTCATTTAAAAAATTTTTTATGTCTGAAAACTCTAGAAGATGTTTATTTTTTATCAAAAGAGCCCAAATTTCTTCCTGTTCATCGTCGGAAAGAGGAGACAACTTTTCCATCTCAATGACACATAAATCTTTGTCTGGAGATATTTTAATTTTATCTAAATCGAAAACCTCGGGAACGGTTGTGAGATTTCTACCGACTGAATCGTACGCTACTTGGCAAGCATCTTCTCGTCCTATCCAGGATGGTATGAAAGCTACTATATTTCCCCGATTATTCGGATAAACCGCCGCATGAACTCCAGATTCAAAAGCTTTTTGTCCTGAAGAAATTCCATATTGGGATTTAATATTTTTTGATATTAAGCTCTCAATTTCTGGGTCGGAGGATACTTTGTACCCAGAAATTTTAATAGCTATTCTTCGGAAATCCACTCAATAACTCAATGATTAAGCCTTCAAAACAGATAAAGTTCGAATTTGGTTTAGTATAGTATCTTCATCTCCTGCAAAAAAGAAGGTATGACCTTTTAAAGTTCCAATTCGAATTCGAGAGTTAGCGTACCAAATTTGTTCATTAGTTGAATAAATCATATTTAACAATATTATAATATCGTCTAGATTGTTTTCTTTTCCAACTCGGGCTATTGCTAGTTTATTAATTTCAGCCCAAATCGGCTGAGTAATATTATACATAGTAACCCATAATCCTCCTTCTTCTCGAACTATAAAACTTTCTATCATTTTAGCAATTTTAATAGATTTTTTGATTTTGAATTGTTCAGGGTCAAGCATTGGGAAAATTTACATTCCCATGATGTATTATGTTATGTGCCTGAGTATAGGTCGTCATGGAAATCCAAATTCTGGGAAGTTGACCCGGAATCAGGGAAACATGACTATAAACTCGCACCAAAAAAACCTCCCGAACTATCTGAAAATATATTTTCTATGCTTAATGGATATGATGAATATATAAAAGCTAAAAATGATAAATATAGACTTTACATATGTCAAAAATGTGGATCTAAAATAGAAACATATAGTCCTGATAAACCATTGTCTGGATGGGGGCCTCATTGTTTGGAAGAAATTTTGAAAAGTGTGATTGATTAGGATTTTCTAAGATATAGTTTTGATATGAAACTCGCTCGTAGATAAATGTAAAGTGAGCTAATGACTAAATCTAAAAAGAAAAAATTCGGAGTACTATTATCTGGATTTGATCCTAAATTATCCAAGCCTTTTTCAATAGGCGATTGGTTTTATTTCCATACTAAATGGTTTCGTGTTGATAATTTCGATTCTCATAAAGTTTTTTGCTCGAGTATTTCATTGGAAATAGATTCAACCCGCTTAATGGACTTGATGTTGAGAATCCCCACTACTAGTATATTCAATAAACATCAATTCCATATAGTTGATTTAGTTGGTCACGCAATCGTAGCTCCATCTTGGAAACGAGAAAATCTTGAAAATATGTATGCAACCCATGAGGTATTCTCTCTATGATGAAAATGATTTTGATTCTTTGGATTCCAGTTCCGTTTATGATTACATATGTATTTTTTAAAATTCGTGAATTCGATAAACGAGTATCAGGACTAGAACTTTCTGCAACAAGAGAACTTATTGGAGAAAATGACGGGGGCATAATAGAGTCTGTTTTAAAAACTCAAAATCGATTATATAATTCGGGTGGATTTTTAGAGGGACGCGAAGCTCTAGCTGAAGCCAAGAAACTTCACGGGTTAAAATGAGAACACTTCATCCTTTGACCGCTATCATTGACGTTGATTCAGATTCTATTCCAGAAAATCTTTCTTCATTCCAAATCGGAGAAAGTGTTTTAGTTCAAACCCCTGATTCAGTACTACTTGGGATAATTTTGAAATTATCCTATGATGGTGGCCTTAGCATATCTTATGATGTAGAAATTCTTGGAACTATATATTCCTTGAATATAAGCACATTCGATACGAGTAGTGTGCACGCGATCCCTGTTGATTTTTTAACTAAAATCGACCCCAATGATATGCAAAACGTTTCAGATCTTGTGGAAACTTTTAAATTGTTAAACGATTAGAATGACGCCTAAAAATCATAAAATGTGGAGAATGAGTCAAAGAGAAGATAAAGTCTTAAAAAAAGAAGGAAAAACCCGTAAAATTGTTCAAGATATTAAAGACCAGACAATTTCAATTCTAGAAGTTTTCAACCCTCGTGGTTTTGTCAAATATGAACTTACTGACGAAATTATCAGTTTTAACTATTTGCAAAAATTCATAACAGATGAAGACAGGTATGAAATTGAAAATAACATGAAAAATATCATTGAAATCAATTTTCCCGATAACCCGTTGGGTATATCGCTTCGACAGAAGCACTATTTTAATCAAGCAGACACCAAATGGTTGGAAAAAACGAAGTATTGAATTTGTCGGACACATTTCCATGTTGAAAGAATCTGATTTATTCATTCTCGGAGCAAGTATTTCATTTATTGAAAAAATTAATGAAGTTCTAGAAATTTTTGAACTAAAACTTGGGATGGAAAAAGATCACCTACTTTCATATGATCTTTTAAGTTCTTAGAATCTTTCAAGAGTTTCACGATATCTCACAATTTCGCCTGCGTTATATCGTATAATTCGGCAAGGAATCCCCCGCCCAATAACCATCCGCTGATACTCGCGTGCCTCTTTTAGAGTTAACCATGCTGTAGCAGTTCCAGAAATACCACATGCGAGTCTCCATGCACGCGGTTCTTTCAGTTCAATAACGTAGATATAACTTCCTGAACGGAACCGCCTTTTTACGATCTTGTTCATATTATGATTATACAATTGTAAAGTATGGATATGAGCCAATCCAAATTCGATCAGGATTGGGAATTAGCTCTTCGGGAGCGTGAAGAACAAGAAATATCTTCAAAGAAAAAGGATCCTGAGAAGAAATATATTTATTTTTTCGGTATGACTTTGAAAAAAGGGGAACCGATTAGTTACCTAACGAAAGAGGTAGAAAAGCTACCAAAAGGTGCTTTCAATATTAAAAAATTTGAAGCTATTTCATCTGAAGCCCCAATAATAGCAGATAAACTTCTTTCTGAGTGGAGCGGGGTTATTCAGAAAGAAGTTGACTTTAATAATGAGCCAATAATTCCGACGGTTATTGATCATGTGGTTATTGATCAGGATATTATTCGAAAAGGAATAGTAGCCAGACATGTGACTAATGGACATGAGCATATGTCTATTATTTTTCAGATTAGGAAAAATGGGAGCGTCCCTTGTGTTTTTTTCACCTCAAAACCTGAATGGGTTCGAGGATCGGCCAAAAGGAAAAGTAGAAAAGCTACCAAAGAAGAGATTGCTCTAGCAGGAATGGTAACGTCTAAGGAAACATATTTAACTTCTGCTGTCAGACATGTTTCTGAATTTTTCCCGACCGGAACAGACTTCCCGCCCGATAGATTGAGCAAAATGTATGAAGAATTCTTCCAAGATGCCTGGGACCTTTAGAACTTCATAGGACAAATGTCAAATATACAAATTGTTGAGACATATGTTGTGGATCCATGTCCAGAAAAAGAAACAGAAGTTAGATTAATCTTAGATAAGGTTTTCAATTTAGTTAGAACAGGAATGGGGGATACTGTTACGGCTCCTTTTAATAAATCTCAATTGATTGAAAGAGCTATTGAGTGTTTAACAGGTATGCAAAATCATGATATAATTAGAAACTTTAAAATCGACCTTCTTGAGGAAGATGAAGATACGAAAGCTACTCGAGAAGTTTTAGAAGAATATGAAGATAAGGTGTGTATAGAGGCAACGATTCAGATCCCGTTTGAAGTGTCTTACATAGAAATGGAGTTTAAACTTGGAACAAAAATATAAAGTTCAGGAAGTTCCTGGCGGGTGGGCAATTTTTGATAACTCTAAAGACCCTCCGGAAGCCATAGTATCTTGGGATACAGACGGTGCTAAATTTTTACCCACAAAACTTGGTAAAAATTTCATTCTTCAAAATGAAGAATACATAAAACTTAAAGAAGAGCATGAAGAACTTGAAAAAAATTTCAAAGGTTTAAAACTTATCCATAACGAACAACGTGAAGAGTACGAGAATAGATTAGAACAAGCAGAAGAATTCGCCATCCAGGCAACTAAAACTGCTTCAGAGCTCTTAGTTAAAATCATGGAAGCCTTGGGGTGGGAACACCCTGTTCTTCCGTTTCCTGAGTCTGTGATAGAAGAAATAATTAAACTTAGGCAAAATTTTGAACAAACAACTCGAATAGCAAAAGCTATTTTAAATGATAAGAATGAAAATTGATTAGGATTGAGAAATCCCAATCATCTGGAAACTGGACGGTCATTTTTAGGACTGAAGACACTTCTATTTTACTTTCATCCGATAAAACTATCAATTTGGCTTTAATAGAAGCCGCCAAAAGATTATCAATTGTGGCAATAGTTACTAAGAAAGAATCAAAATTTGAAGCGATATGCGGGGTTCTTAAAATCCGAGCAGTCGGGGAAACTCCAACCTTGGCTAGGGATCGATTGAAAATGGCTGTAAAACGAGAACTAGAGCATCTCCCTTTGATGAGTTAACGTAATTGTATGTTGTCGTATGATTTGGTCTTTTGAGCATATGCCTCCTGAAAGACAAATAGCTGTTGAGATAGCTTGTTGTCAGGAATTTGCTTTATATTTAACACAACAATTAGGGACAAATGAAGCGACTCATACAGAATATATTTTACTTAAATCTCGTGAACTCTTTGAAAAAGAGAATATAAGAAAACATGCTAAAACCTATGCTTTAAAGATGGTCAGTTCGGTCAGTTCTGTGAATAACATCATTGAAGAGATTAAAAAAATAGCTTTAAAGAGCAAATATATGCTCCTGATTGTTCCTGATGAGTTTAAAACATGGGAGGTCTTATCATCATGAAAGTTGCCTTTCCAGTGACAGATTTAGAAAAAAAAGCTTTTGAAATCGGCGTTTGCCAAATTTCTGCTGTTCGTTTAGCCAAGAAAATGAATGATTATAAAAAAGGATTTTTCCCTAAACATGATAATTCAATGATTGAAAACTTACGTAAAACTGATGATATGAATAAAGAAATGCTATTTAGAGTTATGAAAATTTGCGAGAGAGAAGGCATTTCTTTACAAATGCGGCGTAAGTTTCTTGATACGGCCAAGAGTCTATCTCAAGAGGAACAAGACTCTGTAGCAAGAAACAGTCCTTTCTACGCGTCTATAGAACTAGAGTTGTTGTCCGTTTGGGAGGTTTTAAGTGCATGACCTTATAGAAATAGAAGAATATCTTAGAAAGAAATTCTCTTACGAGACTGAACGGAAAGCCTATATTTATGCTTGTTGCAAGTTTATAATAAACAAATTCATTGAAGATTATATTAATAATGATTTAGTTTTGCGACACGAAGTGATGGAAGAATTTCGTTTAAAACTTAAGACGAGCATGGGATCGAATGGGATTCAAGAAAGTTGGGTTGAACATCATAAAATTAAAATTGGTTATGATGTTTTACAAGCCTATCCAGGCAGTAGGCTTGCTGGTAGCGGCCCTCAGAGATTCACGGATTTAAAAGAAGAGCGAGTTTACAAATATGCACAAGCTTTCGGGATTTGGGAAGAAGTATGCCCTGATTTTATTTTATGTTCTGACGTTTTGAACAGTTAGTCCTTCATGATATAGCTCGGATTATCATGAGATTCCATAAATGGGAACAATCAGGTTATATAGATAGAAAAAATGGGAAATGCAAAATCATATGTAAAAAATGCGGAACCTCTACACTGTCTGAAACTGGAATTCTTGTTGTTACCGGTAATTCCGATAACAACCATAGTACGATAGACCGTGACTGTGAGAAGCAAGAAGCCTTAAATAAAATTTATTCAGATGTTGAAGACGTCGTTGATTGAAACTTTCTAAGCTTCAACGACGTCTTTGGTCAATTCTTTGTTACAGTCTTCTTGACTGTGGACCGTTTTCCCCATTGTCCAAGTCCCACACTTCCCATATTGAGAAATATTCATTTGCATAGACACTGCATAGATTTGAGATCCATTTGGAGCTTTTGCCTTTCCAACCATTCTCCAATGAGAAAAAACTCCGTTTTCTTTTATTTTAATATATTGGATGTTTGAATGATTTCTCTTTAATCTTTTCAAAATTTTTTTTTAAATTTTTTTTAAATTTTTCGTTCTTTTTGACATTTGTAGATAATACAATTCGGAGTGTACCGTTTACAAATGAAAATCGCTTGGATAACGGATCCCCATTTGAATTTCGTTACAAAAGACGTTATTCAAAGACTTGGGGAAGCTGCGGGGCGAGCGGATATCATCGTCATAACTGGCGATATAGCTGAGGCCCCGACAGTCGATACATGTCTTAAGGTATTTTCAAGCTTTGCGAAGAAGCCTATTTATTTTATACTCGGAAATCATGACTTCTATCGGGGGAGCTTTCAGTCTGTCCACACGATAGCCAAAAGACTACATAATACTAAGAGCTTTAAGTGGCTAAGTACGCCCGGGACTATCATGAAGCTGACTGAAAAGACTGCATTATGCGGTCATGATGGTTGGTATGATGGAAGATTCGGGAATTATAGGGATTCAACCGTGGAGCTATCTGATTTCAGTGCGATTCTCGATCTTTCCTATAAAGGGAAAAAAGATCGACTCGCAGTTTTCCAAGAGTTGGCGAAAACGTCTGCCATTCATGCTGATATTGTGATCAGAAAAGCCTTTGAACAAGGCTTTCAAGATGTGATTTTCGCTACGCATGTTCCTCCATTTAAGGAGGCAGCATGGCATGAAGGAAAGCCATCAGACGATGACTATGCTCCTTATTTTAGTTCACAAATCATGGGAGAATTTTTAACTAAGATAATGGAAGATAACCCGACGAAGAATCTCATGGTTCTTTGTGGTCATACTCATTCAGAAGGAATCATTAATCCGCTTCCGAATATGAAAGTTTATACTGGAGCGGCGAGATATTATAAACCAAGTATTCAATCAACTTTTGAAATTGAATAATTGAGATCGAGGCTTTATGCTACTAACGCTAAATTTGCAAGATCAGGCTATAAAAGTAAAAGTCATTCGTAAAGGTGAAAGAGTTCAAATAATTTTAGGACCTCATACTAGAGGAATTCAGGAGTTTAACCGGGCAACTCTTTGGGCTTGGATTAGGAATACTGGACTCAGATATTCTTCTGAACAGGTTTTACCGGAAGAGGGAACCATCCAGATTGAAAAAGCCTTAAAACTGATTATAGAATCGGGAGTTGAAGAAAAGATCTCTGACGATGAGAACAATAGTAAAGATTGAATTCTATGATAAAGAATTATACTCCAATTTTTTGACTGACTCTCTTGAATATAAATGGTTTCATATAAATATATGCGAAACCTCTGATGAAACATTAACTCGGGAAATTTTAGAAGAAGAAAAAGAAACTTTATCTGTTGTATTCAAAAAGCGGTCTTATTGGGATGACCCGAGTTTAACCGGGGTTAAAAAGGCTGCTTCGGAACACATGAAAATTGTTTTCATGGATACTTTAATAATAGATGCCCCACTTTTCGTTGGAACTAAATTCAATATCGGCCGAGGTCCGAAATTATTTGGGGTTGGGGAAGTTATTTTGTTGGATTTAACTTCGTAAATTCTAGTATGGCGATTGTACTATAAAAAAGTTGAGCGGTCCTCATGTCTGAAGCTGCGACGAGGCATGGGAAAAGCGAGATGGCAGGACTTAAAAACCTGTCCCTAATATATTAATTGCAGCATAATTCAAATGCAAATCCGATCCAATATTGAAGAATTCCGATGGACAGAAGATGTTATGAATTCTGTTATTTCAGTTTTTGAGAGGCCGAAATATAAAGTTAAGACTAAACTCATTAAAGTTGAAGAAAATACTAAATCCAATAGGATTAAAAAGAGTATGATTTCGCACTATGAATTCATATTATTTGTTACTGACATGCCAAAAGATTCTTGCACTTTTGATTTGAGATTTCGTTTTACAGAAGAAGGAACAAATATTACTATAGAATTCAGAAATTTTGAGAAATGGTGGGAACAAGAGGATATTTCTGAGTTCTCCCGTTCTACCCTTTTTCGAAAAGGTCACTCCCGAAAAGTTCGGCAATTTGCAGTTTTTGCGGCTAACGCAGTTAAAAAGCGTGTGGACGCCCATCGTACTTTCGATGTTGTTTCTGCTTGACAAAGTTTGACTTTTGTGATAAAGTGTTTGTAGATTCGACGGGTTTGAGTGTAAAGTTCCGTAGAGGTTCATTTTCCGTGAAACAGTCCAAGCAAATGTCGTTGTCGTGGCGGTCCAAGAGGACAGCCGCGTATACGCATATTTGCGTACTGCCCGTCTCCGGATCACTCGGTCGCTGTTTTCAGAGCGATACCATTAATCCGGAGGCAGGCGACTAGGGCGACTTTTCACGATAAGACTCAAGACCCCGTGAAGGCCGCCCTGGAAACCCCTCCAGTGGCGGCCAAAATGTTTTTTGGAGTTCAAGATGACACAACACGATCCGAAGTATACTGCAGCGCATGCGCGCACCCAAGTCCGCCGTATACGGAGGGTTGCTCGAGTGGCTAAAGAGGTTGCGCTGTAAACGCGATGAGCGAAAGCTCTACGGAGGTTCGAATCCTTCACCCTTCACCTGAAAAAAAATCATAGAACGGAGAATAGAGATTGAAGAAGAGACAGCATAAATTGGGTCTGTAGCATAAATGGAAAGTGCAGTGGATTCTTAATCCATTGATCTGAGTCCAATTCTCATTAGGCTCACTTCACTCCAGTGTCGTACAACGGTTAGTACAGCGATTTCTGATGTCGCCTATGTTGGTTCGATTCCAGCCACTGGAACCCGGAAAAAGATTCGAAAGAATCTCGTTCCTTGACAATTTAACAAGACTTGGATCTATTCGTACAGTCATTTTGGCTGCAACGAACTGGGCGAAGCATCATTCGATTATACTGAATGTATAGCAACCCGGTGTCGGACGAGTGATTCTCTCTTGGTTTGTTTAGGGGCGGGTCCTCAAAAAGCAGAGGGCCCGCCCGAGATGTTGAGGCACGTATTTCTTAATCTTATGATTAAACATAATTAATATGAAACCGCTTAAATTGGCCCGAATTCTTAGATCCTAATCTTAATTGATTAGATGTATGATTTGTATGAATGATTCATTTTATTGAAGAATTAGGACCTGGCGTTTGGGCGGCGGAACGAATCGTTCCGGATAAGACCTCAGAAGGAGGCATTAGATCGGAGTATCTTGAATATAATTTCAATAACTTAATTGACGGAGAAATTGAATTTTATACGGATTATATACACTTATTCGTAGAGTCAATAAGATGAGCAAATTAAAAGGTTGGGCCATAACCGAAAGTATTGGTGTCGCCGTTGTAAATCCTCGAGGGCTGAATAAACTCTCAATGGATACTTTCAAAATTATATTTTTTAAGGAAATACCTGGGACAAATGTTATTTTATATTTATTTAAAGATTTGATTCAAAGTACACATCATATAAGTTATACCGTTGTTTCTAACCCGAATGAAACCGAAATTTTTCCATTTTCGAATTTAACTAGAAATGTTTGTTATGAGAATTCATTAGCACAAGTTCTTGATTCTAGTCTTGATTTTCCAAGCATAATGGACTTTCTAGGTAGACCGGAGTCTGAAATTCTTCAATTGAGCGTAATTAATAATCCGAATCTAAGACATAATTTATCTGTTGAAGCTAAAATAGAGATACGTAGAGAGAATAACCCGTTTTGGGCAGAGTTCCTTGAAGAAGCCTTAAACATAAAGAAATCACATGAAGTGATTGAATCTTAGCGAAGAACGATGAGACCGAGAGATGAAATGACAATGATGGGGGGCCGACCTATAAAAGTTTTTATCAATAGAAAAATTCCTATTGATAAAACGGAAAATCATAAGGGCTATAGGTTATGTTTAATTTTAATCGAAGAAAGATACTGGCGAGCAAGAATAATGTATAATGATATTGAACGTTTTGCCTTACATTTGTTAGCGGGAATAAGTCTCATGGATCTTACGCAGCCATATGATAGAGACGTTGATTTAGAGCATGAAGTTAAAGATTATATTTATAGACAGAATTTCAATGATTTCAGTGTTGGTCAAGAAAAAAGATCCGCGAGCGATCGCACTTTAAAAAATGGTTTTTGTTCAAAATTTTTAAAGGACAGTTACGATATAATTTCTACATACGAATTGATGAATAGTTAGTATTATATTATAAACAATAAATTGATTTCTAGATGTTTAGAACATAATATTCCTCCATGGGCTCCTTGGGATCTTAAACACGATAAAGTGGAAATTTCTGAAGATGAAGCTAAAATTTTAGAGGTGTTAATGTCATGATGAACCTGAACCAAATTTGCATTGTTTGTAAAAAGAAACTCGGGGAAATGGGTGAAGATTCTCAATGGGTGAATAATGATTCTTGTACATCTTGGTCTTCTTCTGGGAATTTCGGAAGTCAAGTAGTAGATTCTGTTAGAACCGAGTATGGCGTAGATAAATTAATTATTTTCCTATGTGATGAATGCTTAAAAGAAAATGAAGAGTATATTTTAACGTTGTCCACACAAAAAAGTAAAGAAATCAAACGCTACGGAGAATTCAAAACTCTTCGAGATAGGGAAAGGGCAGAAGAAGTAGTAGATTCATGAAACATGCCGACTTAGCTCAGTTGGTAGAGCTCGAGTTTTGTAAACTCGCGGTCGTCGGTTCAATTCCGACAGTCGGCTCAAAGATTCAAAGATTTCCATTCTAGCTTAGCTCAGTTGGTAGAGCGATCCGCTGTTAACGGGTTGGTCCCTGGTTCGAGTCCAGGAGCTAGAGCAAATGCCCCTGTAGTTTAACTGGGAGAATATCTGTTTCGTAATCAGATAATGTCGGATCATTCCCGACCGGGGGCTCAAATTTTCGGTCACTTAGCTCAGTTGGTAGAGCGCTCTCTTGAAGCGGGAGGCGTCGGGGGTTCGAATCCCTCAGTGACCACAATGCGGGTATGATGGAGATCATTAATTTTCGGAGTGTAGCGAAACCTGGTATCGCGTCGGTTTTGGGTACCGAAGATTGGAGGTTCAAATCCTCTCACTCCGACTGATGTTTTATCCTCCAGCTGGCGGTGGGGTAGCTCCCCATGGCTGGGTGTTGGGTAGCTCCAAGGGTTCGATTCCCGCTGGAGGGTAAAACATCAAATGTATTTTTTGAAATAAACATAATCATGATAAAAGAAGAAGAAGAGGCTCTCGAAAGAGCCCGAGAAGCGGCAAAATCTGGAAAATTTGAGATGGCTCCTCAAGTGAGAATTGAGGCTCTTGATTTTTACGTTCAAAAAATTCTAGACGCTCTCGGCCATCCTGAGGCGTTCGTTTCTGATGAATCACAAATCAATGATTTTAGCGATTGGGGAGCTTCGAAAGAAAATCGAGACGCTTGGGCGTTAGAACTTTCCGATAAACTTGGCCTCCCCGTTGAAAGGAAAGAGTTCATACCTGACGTTGCGTTAAAATTGAAGAGAAAGACTGAAGCATGAAAACTAAAACTGAAAAGTTGCTTCTACCATGTCCATTTTGTGGAGATGATCAAATTCGTATTTTACCGCAAAGTTATGGTTATTCAGTAGATTGTTTAACATGTGGAGCGAAGAAACATATTATTACATCATTAGAATTACAAGCCGTAGCTTCCTGGAATCAACGTCCAGGGAAACTAGCGGATATCCATGATCTTCAGAAGCTTTGAAAGGATTTTGAAAATGACTCGCGGGTGTAGCCAAGCGGAAAGGCAGCGTGTTTCCAACTCGCCATGCGCTGGTTCAATCCCAGTCACCCGCTCTGAATTTTGGAAAAATGTGGAAAAGAGTGCGTTATTGATAAAGAACAATCCAGCTTGGACGAAGGCTGGTATAACGCTCAATCCGATACACTATATCACATACCATGTGAAGTGACGCGGGTGTGACCGATTGGGAGGTATCACGTTGCCAACGTGAACCATGTGGGTTCGAATCCCATCATCCGCTCCCGTGGGCTTGCACCGCCCCTCCTGTGCAGCAAGCATCTGGCCCGGCCTCCGCGGAGTGGTCCCATGCCAGGGAATAACTGACCACCAGGGAGGGGCACTTAACTTTATTTTTCTTATTTGCAGCAGATATTTTAGCTTTGACTTCAGGTCTATTTTGTGATAATATGAAACGGAGTCATAAAACTTCTAGCCCTCAAGAATCTCCTGTGTATAGAATTCTTTGTAGTTATCTCTTAATTTCACAAATTTCCAACCAGACCCTGTTTTTTTATACTGATCTCTGCATTTACTACAAAGTGGAATGAGTTTCCTATTTGCCCAGGCTGCGGAATTATAGCCAGGTCTTATTGTTGAGTATTCGTAACCCAAGAACAAAAATGTCTTAGCCCGTCTTTTCTTTCCAGAAGGGCGGGTTTCATTACATGACATGCAACGAATATCAGAAATAGGCATTACGATTCAATTACTTCTTTGGTCACGCCTTCACGATATAACTTTAGAAGTTTTTCTTCGTCAAATTTTGGGAAAAGTTTTCTGATAGTTTTAAATTGAGATTCAAGACTATTGATATGAGTTTTTTTAATATCAATAGCGGCTTCAGTCCATTGATAAAGACAATGTGGACAGTTTAAATGATAATGGACAAAATCAGTGGTACATCTTCCTTCGTACGTAATAACATTCCCTAAATGATCTTTCAACCCAGGACATTCTATTTTTTTCCAAACTATGTCGTTATAATTCCCTAAAGAAATTTGGCATCTTCGACAAACAACCCAGCTTCCCTTTTCATATTTATCCATTGCGTATTCATACTTCATAATCTTTTCTTCACGATAAATTATCTTCTTATTTCCCTTCTTTTTTTCTATACGTTTTTTAATAAAATCATATACTTTTGAAGAAACATAAACTCCTAAGGCAATACAATTTGCTACAGCAAGAGCTGACATAACAGAACATTACAAAGAAAAAATTAATATTTACAACAAGATTTCATGGTGGCGTGAGGTAGCTTGGTGAAACCGGCTGATTGTGGATCAGTCTTCGATGGGTTCGAATCCCATACGCCACCCTAATTGTAACATTGATTTAATGATACTTAAAGATGTCTTTGACACCAATATAATGAATACTCATCGATGGGTCCTTTTCGTGCCGAAACGCCGAATATGCGGAACTTGTGGGCTTCATTTAATTCTTGTTGAATACACGATTTCTGACCGTGGACAGAAAGGAGAAGTTTGGATTCGAATGGAAGCCATACAAGATCGAGTCTCAGGAGGATTCAGCGAGTCCCCAAAATATGGAACCTGTGATGAAGAAAAAGCGCGTTCAATCTTGGAATCGTAATCCTGACGCGACGGATGAAAATCGAGAATATAGGTACGCCGGAATTAAATTAGGCTATGTAAAAATAACAACCGCCCATCAAATTCATGACAGACAATATGAAAACGGAGAGTATTATGAAATCTATAAATTTGAACGAAAATATGGCCATTTCTATGTTTGTTTGTTTGGTAAAGAACAAATAATGATCTACCCCCAACATTTTAGGATGCATATAGATAACATCATATTTGTTTCTGAAGAAGAATATTTAACCTCTGAAGTGGTGAGTTCTTAGCTCCTACTTCTAAAAAGATAAGCAATGTCGCCCGACTCTGAATCGGGAAGGGCATTCTTAATTAGGCTTCAAGTCTTAAAAAGTTTGAAGTCATTGTTCCAGTAGCCTAATGGATAAGGCAGTTCTTTCCTAAAGAACAGATTGTGAGTTCGATTCTCACCTGGAACGCTGACCATATAGCCTCGAAATGCTGCGTGAGGCTGACGGTAAGCCAGTTGATTGTCGATCAACCGACACGGGTTCGACTCCCGTACGCAGCGCTAAATGTAAAGTTTTCTATCCCAGTCATAAGACTGAGAATTCTGAAACACACGCACACAGGAGTTTGTAATGTCTAATAAAACCGGTTACGAGATACGAGCGGAAATGCTTCATTTGGCGAAAGATATTTTGTCTGACAGAATGCGTAGTTCAGATGTTGGAGTTGCACCTCTCCCATATACGACTGATGAGGTTGTCGCTGAAGCGACAAAGCTCACTAAGTTTGTAGATACGAAGTGATACCCAATGACCTAGGATCACCTAGGTGATCCTAGGTCATTCAATAAAATGATTATCATGAAATTCCAAGTTTGTCCAAGTTGTAAAGCTTATCATCCGGTTAAAGTCAATAAATGCGAGGCTTGCGGTTATTGTAATATTATGAATGTTAAACAAACTCATAAAATTACGCAATTTAATAAAAGAAGCCGAAGCTATCCATAATTCGCCTATTAAATCCGACAGACGATATGGGGTTCTATTCACTCATTTTGGAGATTCAATTCGCCCTGCTCTTGATGAATGTGGGATGAAGTTTGATTATTATGATCCTGATACTTCATATGAAGAAGATATGGATGCTCTTATGAGCGCTTTACATGACGTTTTAGAAGATACAGAACAACTCATTGAATCTTTGAGGATTGAATGAGTTGTTTGCACAAATGAAAAGGTCTCCGAGTCAAATTGCCGCTACTCGAGCAGAACGAAAACGTTGGGAAGCTCTTAGCGCTGAAGAATTAAAACGTAATGCAGAATTGATAAAGTGTCAGCCATTATGTAAACTTTGTCATAGAAAAAAGACTATAGAAGAACGTACACCGCCTCATGGAACTAATGGACGATATACCGGAAAGTGTGAGTGTAGATGTTTATTATGTCGTAAAGCACACGCTATTGCAAACGCAAAATATAGATAACATTCGGGGATATAGCTCAGCGGTAGAGCCGTCGGCCTGCAACCGACAGACGGGAGTTCGAGTCTCCCTATCTCCACTAATGCCAACTAGGCCCAGATAGCGTGGCACCCCTTTGGTATGGGGGAGATGCAGGGCGCACTTCCCTGAGTTGGCTCCCCATGCGGTTGCCCGGAAAGTCCCGGATCTTGAGTGCCACTCAAGAACTTGTGGGGGCAGTGCCCACCAGCCGCTCTAAAAGCGTGCGCTGTCGAATGATTCCGATTTGAAAGCTTTAGGTCTTGGACTAATTGGGGGCAGAGGAGGGACTTCTGCAGGAATTATCCCCTCTGTCGGGGGTGGTGGGGGAGGAAGGGGTTCTCGGGCCTCCATCTGGCTTTGGACGGCTTTTGGTAATTCGACCGGGCTCGGGGGCTTAGGAATTGCTTGAGGCAAAGGAGAACGATGGGAACCGCCAAGACGACCCACTCCTGATCCAAATCCTCGTGGTCGTTCTATTGGCGTAGTGTGATCTGATACGGGCCCACTAGATTTTTCTATATTTTCAGACCCTGATTTTTGAGCTCGGACATAACCTTCAAGAAATGCTCGAAGGGCTACTATATCATCGTGATTTTGAACAGAAACTGCTGAAATAGTTTCAATCTGTTTTGAAGTATACTCAAAACTGTTTTTAGTTGCCGAGACGTCCTGGGGTTTAAAGAAACTGGCAGCGGATGCTGCTAGTGCTGAAATCGCCAATATAACCCCCTTCATAGCATTAGCTCTTTCAATAAAATGTTTAGTACGACTTACCGGGCGCTCACTTGAAGAATTACTAGATGATTCTCCGCTTGAGGGAGGTTCCGATGTAAGTTTTTGTGATTCTGAAGATTCCACCGGAGTTTCTGTATCTTTTGACATTGGTATTATCGAAAAAGGGTTATTAACAGATGATTAAAGAATCTCCAGATCAAATGGCAGTAAGAGAAATTCAAGAAATGGAGGACAAATATATTCTCGAGTCGTTTTCCTTTTGTGAAATTTGTGGTGCAATAACTAAAAATAGCAATATAATCATCGATCATTCTAAAGAACAGTGTAATGCTAATATAACGAAAGAAGTCGTTGAATCATGACATACAAATATGATTTGACAAAGGCCATGCTTGAAATTCAAGCTGAAGAAGACAAAAGAGTATTCGAAATTCTTGAAAACATGAAATGCTGTGAAATTTGCGGTGCGATAACTAAAAGTGGCGAAACAATTTATCCCCATTCTAAAGATGATTGTGATAATGAATTGGCAAAATCCGTTGTTGACAGTTAATGGCCTGTATCGCAAGAGCGGCGTTTAGTCTGCAAAACTGAACTAGCAGGGGCAGGACCTGCACAGGCCTCCATGAGTCAGGATTGTTTAATGACAATTGATGTTTGGTATGGAGATGGGAGTCAGTACCCAGTTGGTCCCTTACAAGGAGAATTAATTCATATCATAAATAATTTTTCTCTTGCTAAAATTAGAATTACTGATGAAAAATGGCTGGATATGCTTAGTTTCGACGATTATGAATGTGAGTGTTTAGAATTACCGTTGAATCATCATGTAAGATATGATGCTTATGCTTGGTCTCCGAACCTATGTTTTACCAGTGAAAATAAAGAAATTCATAGAATAAAATCAGTTAATATTGAAGATCGTAAACGAGAAAATATTAAAACTATTTGTGGGAAAGATTTTCATAAATTCGTGGAGTTTAAAAATGAAAAAATAATTTTGACTTGTGAAAATTGTACAAATTTACTTAGTACAATAGAAGTGATCGAAAGTTAACTGGCCCCATACACTAACGGCTAGGTGGCGACATTCTCAATGTCGATGTTCGGGTTCGAATCCCGATGGGGTCACTACGCTCCCATAGTCTAATTGGATGAGGCACCTGATTACGGATCAGGAACATGCAAGTTCGAGTCTTGCTGGGAGCACTTAGTGTATGGTTTTGAATGACTAAAATAGACCCGTCTATTGTTTTTGATGTTGATAATGAGGGAGAAATTGAACGTTTAGCTTCTTTACCTAGAAAACCTTGTAAATTAGTAAATTTGACTTCAGGTGGATGTTTCATTGTTCATTCTAGTGGGGTAGTTGCTTCTTTTTCTTCAGCCTTCTGGGTCCCAAAATTTAAAAAATGGGTAGATTTGGTCATTATATCGATTGGGAAAGAAAATTGTAAAAAAATTGAATGGCCGGGATATATGACATTTACAAACAAAAATTCGCTTTTGAGTGAAGAATCAGATCCTGAAGAAGATATTAAATTTGATGAAGACATCAAATTTGAAGAAGACCAATTCGATTTTGAAGTAAATTACGATTTAGATTTTCCTGGGAAAGAATTGCTTGGTCCAGTATTACTCATGAATCTTATGAAATGCGATGATATAATCAGTGGTTAGTCCGTACAAATTTATGTTAAGAAAAATTTTAATAGAACGAGAAATTCCATTTTTAAAAGGATATAAACTCGTCGGTCACATATCTGATACGAGTATAGGTGACAGGAGTCACCACATATTGATTGTTAATTTAATAAACCTTCATGAAAAAGGCAGAAACAAAATTAAACTAATTTTTCAGTATGACCCGGGTAAAAATGGAACGTATTGGCACTCTCAGAAAGAAACAATTGGATTTAGTGAAGCGGAAAGGCTTTGTTTTGAAGTCGTCCCTCATGGGTACAAATCAATTGAATCATGAGTATTGAGTATAAAACGGATTTCGATCTCAGTATTGAACGATGTCAATTTGCAGCTCATGACTCGACTGATCAATGCACAAACAAATCTGAAATTTATTATTTAATTTCACAAAATTATTTATATTGTAGATGCAAAGAGCATCGTTTAAACCGCACATACGACGAATTTCTAATATCTAAAGAAGAAGCAAAAACAGCAGAAGTTTTGTCCCTCTAGCCTAACTGAATAAGGCACAAGTCTTCGAAACTTGCAATTCCAGGTTTGAGTCCTGGGAGGGACGCCGGGGATATGGAGCAAGAGCGGCTCATGAGTCTCATAAACTCAAAATCGCCTGCTGCGAGTGCAGGGTCCCCAACCAGTTTTAGTGTAATCTAGTTTAGTGTTTAAAGTCGAATCATGGATTCCGCCGGTCCGAGATGAGAACAAGAAAATAATTCGATCCGGTTTTTGGAAAAAAGAAAAAAGCGTTGACTCTGAAGAAGAAGCTAAAACAATTGTAAAATCACATACAGGGACTGGAAAAGTTGTGCGAGCAGTGTCCGAAAATATTGAAATACGGACGACTTCAACATCTTTTTACATTGTAAGAAAGGGATGATATGTACGAATCAAGATATGAAAAGATAAACCAATCGACCGATCTTCGAGGGGCTTATCAAAAAGCTCGAGAAATCGATAAAGACCTCCCTGTGTTTGAAGCTCCACTAGATCCTCTTGCCTCGACAACGATGAAAGCTTATCAGGATATGTTTTAATTTTTCTACTGCTTCTTTTTCAGTACTCCCACTAGTTCTCATTTGTGGGTTCGATGCGATTATTGCCCAAAACGGTTGCTCCGGTGCTCCTGCTGGGCGAAAAGGACTTGCATATTTAGCTTCTTGTTCGTAAACTACGATTTCCATGATGTAAATTACAATCATGAAAATGGACGAAGAAATTGAATATGAGTATACTGAAACCACTTCATCCTTGAAGCCTGGAGGGATTGAAACTTGCGACCCGATTCTTCCTGACGGTTTGGGATGGGGTTTTCAAGAAAAATTGGCCATCGGAAACCTTGCGGTTTTTAGATGGAAGAGAAAAATTTTAAATGAAGACGCACAAAAACTCCGTGAAGCTCTTGAAAAACATGGGAGAGAGTGGAGTGTCAAAGAACTCCTTGACTGTTGAAACGCACCAGTGGCGGAATGGCAGACGCTGCGGATTTAGGTTCCGCTGCCGCAAGGCGTGGGGGTTCAAGTCCCTCTTGGTGCACCCGGCGCATAGTCTAGTGGTTTCTGGACGTCGGTCTGATAAACCGAAAGTCTGTGTTCGATTCACAGTGTGCCGACTATGAAAACTGAATTGGATTGGAGAAGTTTAAACTCAAAAAGTACCTTGTTTCAGGGTAACTTTATTCGAGAAATGAATGTTACTAACATATCAATTGTTAAAGGGGACACTGGTTTAGAAATTAGAACTACTGTTGAGAACGATGAGTTTTTTCAGATAAGGACAGGATTTTTAATTCGGTCTCAAACCGACGGTGTTGAAGAAACTACGAATTATGAATTTAGTGATTTTAAAGATGGATTTTCTAATTATGATGATGAAGAAATGAACAAACTCATTGACTGGAAAAAACTTGAACCTCAATGGAAGGAGTTATTCAAGAAAGCATTATATAATCAAACACTCATAGAGCTTGGTAACTATTTTCGAAATATTATTAGTTATAATATACCAAACGAGACTATCCTGAGGGTATATGAAGAGAGTCTAACAAAAGACGTCGTTGAAGCTTAGTTCGGCTCCTTGGCGGAATGGCAGACGCGAAAGATTCAAAATCTTTTGCCCGTAAGGGCGTCCCGGTTCGAGTCCGGGTGGAGCCACAGACGTAAATTTTAACATACATAGTGTATGTTTGGAGTCATGATGAAACATAAACAGTAGGGTACACTCATGTCCTCGAAGACGCTTTTGTTAAACAGCTGGTACGTCCCAACAAAGATAATTCCTTGGGAGTCGGCTATCCGCCTCATGTATTTGAACAAGGCCGACGTAATGGCCGAGTATAAGGAGGAAATCCGTTCTCCATCAATTTCGATGAAGATGCCTGCGGTTATTCGTATTCGTCGGGATACGAATAAGCGGAAGAACGGAATAAAGTTTTCGAGGATAAACGTATATACTCGTGACAAATTTTGTTGCCAGTATTGCAGCGTGAAGTTTCCCATGTCCAAGCTAACATACGACCATATGATACCTCGCGCCCAAGGTGGACGTACGTCGTGGGATAACATCGTCACCTCTTGCAAAGATTGCAACACAATCAAAGGAAATAGAACCCCGGACGAATGGGGAATATATCCTTTGAATGAACCCGTAAAACCGAAATCCCTTCCAAATGCTTCTCCAATTCTCGAAATGGAGAACATCCCTGAAGAGTGGAATGGATTCTGCGGTAATAGCCTCGTAGGAATTTGAATCATGAAAACCCGTCAATCTAACCTCCAGGAACTCACCCAAAACAGGCTTGACCCTGGAGGTTAGATTGGCAAATCATAAACGTAAGCGTCCGAAGATGAGTCGTTCAGGTTGTTTGCTTTGCAAACCACATAAACGGAATGGTGTACCTGAAAAGGACCGTCACCCTTTTAGTGTTTGGAGAATTCTTCAAGAACCAGTTCCTAAAATTCGATAACATTTGACTGGAGAGTAAACTAGGTTGGACCTAGGCTCGCTTGGAAAGCGATGAGTACCTGAAAGGGTATGGGATTCGATTTCTCTGCTCTCCGCCGGGTCAAGGGATGCTGCCTATCGCGAGACGGTAGATGAGAAGGCCTTCGGGCCTTTTGGGTTCCAACTCCCTTGACCCACTATGGAAGGTGAATTAGTCAGGGACTAAGCTGCCTCGAAAACAGGTCGTGCCTTCATTGGCATGGGGATCGATACCTCCGCCTTCCGCCTCTGAACAAACATGGAGCGTAAACTAGGCGGGGCTAGGACTGATTGCTAATCAGATCGTACCTTCACAGGTATTGGGGTCGGAACCTATGCGCTCCGCCATGAATTGTAAATTTCAATCATAAGGAAGTATCAATACTCGAATGGATCCGACTAGATCAGATTGTGTCGAATTTTTAGAGCTTCTTGTAAAGCAAGAAAAAGAATTCAGTCATGAATCAATAGGGATAAATATACCTATTGATAATTCAATTATTAACGAAACCGGCTTAATTGACGATGTGTTTATGAAAATACTTTTTAGAATTGCAATTCTAAAAAGTTTAATTAGTAATGGGATAGTTAAAGTAATAGAAGTTAAAGAAGAATTTAATTCAACATTCTCTATTCCTGAAACAGAAAAAAATTTAATAAAAAAGAACATAAAAAAGTATAGATCTGGAAAACCACAACCAATAGATCATTTAATGGTTGTTTCTAAATCCGTTTTAGAAACATATTTATCCAGCGGTCATTATCGCGAAAATTTTCCACCAAGAGGCCCAGAATTCGATTTTAACGAAATATCTAAAATTGCTAAAATCGTTTCGTTAAAAACAACCAATGTGTTACCTGATGAAAATTTTTCGAAAATTCTCGCGAACAATCATACGCCGACGCGAGAACGCTGGATTAGAATGTCGTCTAATTTTACAGTAGATGAGAAAACCGAGCTTCTTGAAAAGGAAAAAGAAAGAGACGAAATTAAAAATGAATTAAAAATCATTGATAGTAGACTCGTGAAATTAAAATCATTATCGAAAGAAGTGAAATCATCAACAGAATTAGCAATATGTGACAACTGCAAAAAAGCGCCAGCAGTAAATTATTGGAAGTGGACCGTCGAATCCCTTAATAGATTTAGGCCTGGTTATCCACAATACGAATGCGCATGTGAAAATTGCACAAAAATTGCATATGATTTTGATCAAAATTTTTTCGAAGAAATTGAATCAGTTTCTTTAAAAGAATTTTTTAGATTGAGAAAAGAAGGGATAATGAATTCTAAAGATTATTCTTCAAATATTGAGAAAATCAAATCGTACCTTGATAAGAAAAACGAAAAAGACCCGGTTTTCATCAAAGAAGTATTTATTGATGTTTTCAATTATAAAGAAGATGAATTAGGAAGCAGAGAAGCAAAAATAATTTCTTCAATTCTGAAGCAGCTTAAGTATAGAAAAAATGAAAAAGAACGTTGTTTTTATAAAGTAATTGATTTGGTTAAAATACGTGCGAAAGTGCCGGAATCCGTGTCGGTGCCGGAACCCATGTCAGTGCCGGAACCCATGTCGGTGCCGGAACCCATGCCAGTGCCGATTCCGGAACCCATGCCAGTTCCGGAACCCGTGCCCAGTATTTTAACCAAACTCCATGATGAAGCAGAAATTGATGATGTTGCTATTATATATGAAAACACCTTATCATACTTAAGTAGTGTTATTGTAGGTTCAGATACTGATATATCTAAAGAACCATTTCATGGATTTGAAGAAATCGAAACAAATTATAATATATCTTTTTTGTTTGCTCTTCACGATGCAAATTTAATTCAGTTTGCTAAGAATGATGATAATTCAATTGTTCTTCTTTCAATTCAAAGGAAGAAGATACTCGATATTTGTCAAAAAATTAAAGAAAAAAATTATATGGAATTAGAAAAAATCGTTAAGAGCGCAGTTGAATACCATGAGTTATTCAAAGACGGGAATGATAATCCATTCGATTTGATCGAATCCTCAAAACTTCCGGAACCTCCGCCGGTCATGAAATTGGACCATCCTCAAGAACTTCTTGATCATATCGATGTTATTCTAAATCCTCTATATTCTGGGCCGGAGCACTTAACAAAACGATATGATCAAGAACAGATAGTTAAATCGGCCCAGGATCAGGCCGTAGATGAAATGATGGAAGTTATCAAACTTCTCAGTTCTACAAACAATTCTTATGAAAGATCTTTTTTATTTAGAAGGGGTTACATACCTAATTTTAGACAACAAAAAATATTAAGAAACTTGCGTGATTTCGATTATTTAGAAAAAGTCGGGGATCGAAGATCAACGAAATGGATGGGTAATAAGGAAAATATTTCAACCCTTCTTGATAGAGAAAAGCTGATTGAGGTTTGTTTCCCAGATTATGAACATAAAATTGGTGACGAAATATCTGAAGAAGAAAAAATACGTGCTATCCAAGAGCTTGAAAATGTAATGTCACCTATCAAAGATCAAGCTGAACCATCTTCGATTGAGAAATTCATGTCAGAATTACTAGGAGTTATGGAAGATTTCAAATCACAAATCAAAGATTTGAAAAAATTAGTTAATGATCAAAATATGAAAATTGAAAAACTAGAAAAGAAATAATGGGAAATTTAATAGCTAATCATTATAAGTGGATAGATCATTTAAGCCGATCCACTTCTGAATGGAGTGGTTCCAATCATTACGGTGGAGTACCACATTCTTTTTCAAATGATTTGATTGAACAAAATTTGATTGAAAAGAGTGGGGACCTATATAAATTAACTGAGAAAGGTAAGGAAATTCATAAAAATAAATTAGAAAACATAAAATTGATAGAAGAACTTCATAAATTATCGAAATCTCACAAAGAAAAAGCTATTTTAGAGGAAACTCTAAGAAATGAGTATGGAGTTCCTGATATAGAAATGTATGTGTTTCTTGATACTGGATATAAAGATGTTCGTTTCCGTAAATCTTTGAAATTAATCGATATCGAATCGATATGGGATTTTCTTGACAAGAAACGTTTTTCTCTCGGAACTGTTTTCAGTTTATTAGAAGAAGCAAAAAAACGAATAACAGAAGAAAAATCATTGGAAATAGTTTTTCAAGAAGTTTTTGACGAAAAAATTAAAAACGGTTTGATTAAAGAATGTGTTTCTCACGCAAGAGGTTCGTATGAAGAAGTAACTTATGTGATAATGAAGCATATGAAGAAGGAAGAACCTATTTCTTCTAATCGAGCTCGAATTAACGCAAGAAAAAGACGAGAAAAGAAACAAAATGATTTAAAATTAAATATTAAACAATCTAAAATTGAAGAGATAAAAATTGAATCGAGTAATTTAGATGATTTAATTAATGAATGGAAGAGTTCTAAAACTGAATTTGAAAAAGCCAAAATAGAAGATAAAATTTGGCGAAAGCGCGTAGAATTCAAAATAAATTCTCATAAGGAAGGAATGGCCCGTTCTTTAGCGTCAGTATTAAATATCAGTGCGTTCGGTATCAGAAATCGGCAGTTTTTATTTCTGTCAGGAGAAGATGTCAGTGAACTTTGGAAAAAAGTTGATAAGGAAAATTATCCTGTTAGCATAGCTAAAAATATACTTAAAAAGGCTAAAGAAAAATCTGATATCAATTCGTCTCTTTCTGAAATTATTAAAATAGAAATAAATAACTATGAAAAAATTGGTTTTCTTTCAAAAACCAAAGAAGGAAAATATTTTAGGAAAAATATTGGAGTGAACTCTAAAGTTCGAGAAGTTGAAACTGATAGGGAAGTTCCAAATGAATGGAACTCGTTCAAAGCTACTATGATTGAATTTATCAAAAACGAGACTGCAGAAGTAGACGAAATTTTAAAATATGGAATCATTTCAGAGTTTATTATTGATATAGAGATTTTAATCCGAGATTATGGATCTAAAATAAACAAGGCTAAAGCAAAAACCCCATTAGTTAAAAACATAAGAAAATCTGAAATTGAAGAAGCTTGTTCTATCATTGGTGTGAAATCTCCATATAATATGGATGAAGTTAAAAAGAATTTCAGGAAATTGGCTAAAGATTCACACCCAGATATCCATGGGCCTGATATGGAATGGAAATTTAAAGAGGTCGTATCTGCCTATAGATTAATAGAAGAATATGTCCAACAAAATGGTCAGAAGTAATATAATCGGTTTCGATGTAAATTTCCAATTGTTGCGTGTAAAAAATAGAAGGAATGGAACGTCCAAATGATAAACAGAAGAGTCCAATCAATAGTTAACGGATACAAGCCTCCAACCGGAAAATTCCCCGTTTTCAAGAGGCTAGCCCATTTTCTGAATGAGGGGGCTAATAAGGCTCCTCTCGATTTCTTTACTTATCAAGATGCCGCAAAGGCAATATTCAAGAATTCCGACACGGTGATTCCGAAGAAGAATCAACTGGAGCTCATTAAACACTCTGTCGCGAAGGCCAGGGAGACTCTTTGGGATGATTATGGTAAGGGTCTCGAGTCAAAGAGAAAGATTGGAGTTCGGGCTACTACCGGGGCGGCTGACGCTATGCACAATGATGTGATTCCCCATCAGAACCGCATCTTCAGTAGTGCCGAGAAACTCTCTCGGAAGATTAAGAAGGTGGATCGCAAGGAACTTGGACAGGCCCCGATGGGCAAGATGCTTTTGGAGGCCCATTCGGCCGCTAAGAACTTGATTTCTACGGTCCTGACCGATAATACTTGGCAGCGTCTTAAGCAACTTAAAGAGAAGAACGAGAACGAGTGATACCTCGTTATCTAACTGTAGATAACGAGTCGTAGGGCTGGTAAAATCGGATTGGATGGGTGTCCGAGTGGCCGAAGGAATCGGTTTTGAAAACCGACGAACCTGCAAGGGTTCCGTGAGTTCGAATCTCACCCCATCCGCAAATCAAACTGAGTGACGATATTACGGATGTTCACTAATTTTAGTGATTATCGATTTGAATTTAGCATCGTCGCCTTTTTCAAAGGCTTCCATGGCTTTTTCTAGCATACCCTTTACCATAGATTTCCCAGTGTCGGATTTAGGAATAGCTTGTTGTTCTTGCTGTCCCATATGTTCCAATGCCTCATCATGGGGTTCTTCACCTTGATGGGCTTTTATGTAACGGGCGGCTACTCGCTTGGATATATCACTCATACTTATCTCTCTTGATTAATAATCTATTTCAATTTAGTTCTGGAGATCACCTATGTCTCGCCCAAAAATGACTAAGAGAATAAAGAAATGGTACCTTCAAATTCTCTCCGGTAATGACCCTGATCAATATTGGGCCCCTAGGTATATATATGCGAAAAAACATCTGACGTCTATAGGTCATGCAGCGGCTGTTTTTGCCACTAGATGGAACAGTCGAGATATTGATATTAAAAAACTTCAAAGGATAGTAATAAATTCACACGATGCAATAGCTGCATATCACTTTGCCATGAACGTTCCTGGGGCTAACACTAAAAAGCTTGCTTATGTTGTGATGAAATATGGGGATGCTCCCCTCATGAGAGCTTTTGCCATGAATGTTCCTAACTCTGATAAAGATTCTCTAGAGAATTTTGCACGTACTTATGAAGCAATCTTCGGTTTTCAAGAATAACATGTTTTAAGTGTAAATTTGAAACGAATCTGAGACTGAAACCCAAACTAGAAAGAGAAGTGACCCCCATGGCAAAAGCGAACCAAATCATTGCTGTTGAAAAGGGACTGAAGACCCGTTCTTTCCAGGAACTTTCTGAATCTCATCATGAGCTTCAGAAACCCGCATCATTTACGGGTTTGACTAGAACTTACCAGCCTCTTGACGATGCTGGTGAAAAATTTGCACCAGAGAAGGTTCAGATTCAGGCAAACGCTGAATCTATCATTCGCAAAACGGCCGACATATTATCTGGCTATTTTGATATTGTGGCCACTAAGGATTGGACGAACTGCAAGGCATCAGCGGACGTCGTTGTTGATGGGAAGAAACTTCTTTCGAACGTTCCTGTCACATATTTGCTTTTCTTGGAGAAGCAATTGGTGGATATGATGACGTTCGTCAAGAAGCTTCCAACGCTCGATGCATCGGAGAGTTGGAAATTCGATCCAAATTCGGATTCTTGGACTTCTGAGCCTACTCAAACAACCAAGACGAAGAAGATTCCACGTGCATTCGTCAAGTATGAGGCAACCAAAGAACATCCGGCTCAAGTTGACGTTGTTCATGAGGATATTGTCGTTGGGAACTGGACTCAAATCAAGTTCTCTGGGGCTCTTCCTGCGAAGCGTGTGAACGAGCTTGTCGTCCGAGTGGAGAAGCTCCAGAAGGCGGTTAAGTTCGCCCGTGAGGAAGCGAACTCGATTGAGGCTGAAGATCAGAAAATTGGAAGTTCTGTTTTCAATTTTCTCTTCGCAAACAACTAAACCCTTACAAATGTAAGGTAATTTTGAGTGCAAACTCAAACTCAAATTGAAACGAGAAACTGAATAGGATTTGTGTGTGGGCGAAAGCCCATTGCTTGTTCGAGTCAAGCCCCCCGAACTAAACAAATACGGTCAAATGCTTGTTTAGTTCGGGGGTGGCCAAATGGTAAAGGCGCACACGGTCCAATTTGAAATTATCACTCCAGACTCATCAATTGTCGTCAAGCATTCAATCAAACAGTGTGGAACCATGGAGAGAGATCTGGGTTCAACTCCCAGCGTCCCAGCTATGAACCAAAGTCATTCTATGATTCATAGCTGGGACGTGGCCCAACCGTAAGGCGCTCAACGTAAAATCTGATTCCACATTTTAAACGTCGTGGATGCTACGCAGAAGACGACAAACGAACCCGCCGGGGAGGCTACCCTCGGCGGGTTCACTAATATTCATGATATAGAATCAGATGTAAATTGGTTCTAAGTGACTGAAACCCAAACAAAGACAGAAAACTGAAAACAATGAACATGATGAACATTTTTGCTGAGTATTCACAATACATAGCGCCTGCAATGGCTACTGCGGTGATTATTTTAATCTTTCTGAAATCGGTTTATCTTATTGGACCAACTGAAGTTGGGCTTGTGAACCGGAGGATGGGTACGGCGAAGACAGATCCTGGGAATCCGATTTCCTTTGCCGGAGAAGCAGGATTCCAGCTTGACCTCTTGATGCCAGGGGTCCGTTTCTGCCTCTGGCCATTGAGCAGTGTGGAAAAGCATGCCTGGGTTCAAATCCCATCAGGACAGATTGGTGTCGTAATTTCCCAGATTGGTCTCCCACTTGAGGCCGGTTGGAAGTCTGGCGTTTACAAATCGGAGTTCGGACAATTCACGGACATTCAGGCTTTCCTTAAAGGTGGCGGACAAAAAGGTGTCCAACGCCAGGTTCTACCGCCCGGGACCGTCATCCCTGTTCATCCTGTCGCCTTCCTCGTCTTGACCGCTTCCAACGTCTTCGGTTTCCCCGTCATCGAGGAGTATGCAAGACTTGCGCGTGATAGAGATCTCAAGGTTGCCTCATTCGGCCTTAAGTCGGAAGACTTCCAGCTCAAGCGCGTCCCCATGGACCAAGTTGGCATTGTGAAGACCAATGAGGGACCGCCACTTCCCGCCGATGCCATCGCGTGCCGTCTCGGCGGCTTCGCTGATATCGAATCCATTCAGGATCAAAAGGACGCTGCTATCATCGAAGCTCTTCTCTCAAGTCAGAATGATAAGCATAATAACTTTCAAGACTATCAAGCTTTCTTGGATGCCGGAGGTTGTATCGGTCTCCAGTATGACGTCTTGCTTTGCGGCGAATACGCCCTGAACCCCTTCCTCGTATCTCTCGAAGTCGCTCCGATGCTCGTAGTCGAGCAAGGACAGGTCGCTGTCATCAAGTCATATGTTGGTATGGCAACTCAAGACGTCTCCGGGGATGCCTTCAAATTTGGGATGCTCGTTCGTCCCGGTCGTCGCGGTATTTGGCGAGAATCTCTCAGAACCGGCAAGTATGCTCTAAATCCGCACGTGTTCAATCCCGAAATTGTCCCGACCTCCATCATGACTCTGAACTGGAGCAAAAGGAATGGAGATCACGGTCTTGATGAAGATTTGAACCCGATCGATGCCAAGAGTTGTGAAGGATTCGAGTTCATCATAGATCTCCAGGTTCAAATTCATATTCCGGACACCAGGGCTCCTGAGGTTATATCCAGCGTTGGATCAGTCAAGAAGCTCGTCACTGAGGTAATGCGGCCAGCAGTCGGGAATCACTTCCGTGACAAGGTGCAGTCAATGCGGGCAACGGAGTTCATCGAAACTCGCCAGAAGGTCCAAGAGGCCGCGGATGCCCATATTCGTTCCAAATTGTCCGATTACGGTGTCGAGTGCCGTGGCGCGTACATTCAGAACGTCGTCCTTCCACAGTCCCTCGTCGATGTTCTCACCCAACGCGAGCTCGCCACCCAGAAGGTGAAGATGCTTGACGAGGAGAAGAAGGCCGAAGATCGCCGTATAGAAATGGAAGCCGCCCGTGGTACCGCCGATAAGCAGAAGGACCTAGCTGCTGCCAAGGTCGGTATCGAAATTGCCCAACACACCGCCGACGCGAAGAAGAAAGAGGCTGATGGTGCCGCTTATTACACGAAGACGACTGGCGAGGCTGAAGCCGCGAGAATCACTGCGGTAGGTAAGGCTGAAGGCGTCGCCTTCAATAGCCAAAAGGACGCTCTTGGAGCTGAAGCTACCGCCCTCGTCAATGTTGTGAAGGCCATTGCGGATGGGAAAGTCCAGATCATGCCGCAAATCCTTGTTGTTGGTAGCGGAGGCGGAAGTCTCGATGGTCTTGCAGCCACTCTTATGAGTAAACTGTCTGGGGTTGCATCGAAATCTTCGGAATCGTAAGTTTACCTTTTATTGATGTAAATTTGGTTCTTAGTGCTTCGGTACTAAGCGTCTGCAAGAACGTTAACTCATTAATTTAGACGCCAATCGACTAATTTGCTAAGAAGGATTGGTACTCCCTTGGGCCTGGGAGAATAGATAATAAGGCCCAGTCCTATAATTTAAATGAAAAATCTCGAATATTGGATCGAAAAATATAATGAAACACAAGAAAAGACTAGAAATATTTTTTCAAAGATTTCTATTCTAAAACTAAGAAATGACAAATACCAGGAACTTCGGGTCCCAAAAATTTATCTTGAAAATAGAAGAAGTAGAAATAGAAGAAGAAATTTTCTCAAAACGAAAGCTTCCGGGATTTCAGAATTTGTTCGTCTTAATAAAGAACAAGCAAGAATAATTAAAACAAAACTTCAATTTTTCAAAGAGATGATTGAGAAAAATTGCTCCCCCTTTACGATAGATCTTGATAGTTTTCCTTATGCAAGAAAATTTCTTCTGTCTTTTGAAGAAAAAATTTGTTATGCAATTGATTTTGGACCCGATTATAACCCTGAAAGCACCAAAGACACTGAATATGTAAGTGTTTATATAGTTTCTAGATATAACCAAGTGACTGATGTTAGTCATAGAATAATGGTTCAGTTTAAAAATAAAGAAGAAGTTATTAATTGGTGTACGAACGACTATAGATTTGGGTCATATCAGTTCTTTATTGATGATTTGAACACAGAGGATGTTGTTAATAGTTAATATGAAAAAAATTAGAAAGTTGACAACAAAAGCGATTCAAAATTCAATGAGTAATTATGATGAAAGAACTATTCATGGGGATCTTTCTATTAAGACTCAGGTTAAACTTCATCCACTTGAAAAAATAGATGATTTCGGGGGCCATGTTTTTGCGACTTGTTGGACTCCGATAAAGAAAAAAAACAGAAAAATTTATTCTGATTTAAACATTGAATCACTTGAAAAAGCATTTGTTTGTTTAAAATGTAGAATGGAAATTCCATCTTTAGCAATAACAATTCGGGACGCTCGAGTTCCGGATTCTACTCCTTTAGAATCGTGCGAAGAACATAAAACAAGGTTTATTTTAGAATCTTGAAACTTTTTAAGAAATTTTTGGACTGGATTCGATCTGAACCAGATTCAGATGATCCGCTTCGTTTTGCTAAACAAATACAAAAAAATTTAAATGAGCCATTTAGCTGGGAGAAATTTGCTAAGTACAATGAACAATTCTTTCATGATATAAATAATAAAGTAATAAATATCGGGGATTATGTAAAAGTCGTATTTGAAACGGGAAACATTCGTCCTGAATTTATTGGAAATTACGGGCAAGTTCATGAGTTTCAAATATCTGGATACAGTGTTTTGCTCGGAGTTCAATTTTCTGATAAGAAAACAGGATATTTTCATATTTCACACCGTGACTTAGAGATTGTAACATTTGAAGAATTCGCGGCTTGGGAAGTTTTAGACAGTTAGTCCTTTTATGACACTATCTGCTGCTATAAAAATTTCTCATGCTAGACCTGAAGTTAAAGCAAAAATTTCTAGTCGAAATTTAGCGTATAAAATTGGAGTGTAATATTTGAAATGTCATCATTAAACATTCCTTCACTCGCGCGTGTTGGATATGAAGCTTATGGGGCGAAAGCTGATTGGAAAGCTTGGGATGGAAAACCAATGCCTCAGTGGGAAGAACTTCGTCCAGATATCAAAGAAAAATGGGAAGCTGCGGCTGAAGCCATAATTAATGAGACCGATCGAAAATAATTTAACACTTTTCGTATTAAACTATTATGCTTCGCATATTCAATAAAAACAGGGTCAAAAATTCAGGGATTAAAATCCCTCCAGGACCTTGGGACTCAGAGCCTGATATGGTTGAATGGGAATTTAAAAACTCAATATGTGCTATTGTCCGGAATAGTCTCGAGTCTTTATGTGGGTATGCTGGTGTTTATCAAGGTCATCCTTCATACGAAAAAGGCTATGACGAAGTTGAATGTCAAGCACACGGAGGTTTAACTTTTTCTAGCTATCAGTACTCTGATAGAGAGCATCATCTAAAAAACGGAAATAAAGTTTGGTATTTTGGATTCGATTGCGCTCATTCAGGAGATTGCATCCCGGGTATGTCAGGACTCTTGACATCAGGAGTAAAAGCATTTGAAGATCCGATTAGAGGAACTTATAGAAATATCGGTTATGTTTTAGCTGAGACTGAACAACTTGCAAGTCAGCTAATGATGCAGGAATGTGATTGTGGTCATTTATATCAAGATCATCCATTTGGCATATGTTCTCACGACTGCAAATGTTCAGATCTTATCAAAACTCGAGAAATAATTGAAGCATGATACGAGAACCAAAAAAGAGAGAGAGATTTGGTTCTTGGAAGCCTCCTGCCTGGAGGCGGATTCAAGATTTTCTCATTGAAGTATCTAAAGAAGAGAATCAGTCACTTTTCATAAACGATAATTACGATTTCATGAAAGAAAGACTGATTCTCTCACTTGATCTAACTGAAAGTGAGTGCGGCCAAGCTTTTGGTTATCTTAAAAAGATCGGTCTTATCTCAGGCCCAAATAAATTCACCCCTAAATTGGGAGAACTTGTTACTTCTCCAAATATTCCTTGCGATTCATGGGCCACAACTTCAAATAGATGGGATGGAAATGAATGGGTAAAACCCATGACTCTTCTTAGACGAACAAGAGTTGGAAATTATGAAAAGAAAGTTTTTAAAAAACTTGATGAGAAGACTTCAAAAGCATTTAAAGACTGGGATAATTTAGTTTACAGATTGAATGTTAATTCAGATATTTATAAGAAATTAACACTTAAACCTGAAGAAAAAGAATTTGAATGTTTTAAATGCAACCGTAAATTCAAAACTTTAAAAGATCATGATAATAATCAGTGCAAACTGTACAGAGTCATGGACGTGATGGGAATTTAGGCCATTTTGATTCTTGCTAATTTTGCGGCTTTTTCAATCCTATGTCTTGATTTCGGATCATTTTTAATTTCAGTTGCATTTGGAATAACATCTTTGTTGAAGAATTTAAAAGATGAACCATGTCCTATTTTAATGTGACAATCCCATCTTCCCATACAAAGAACAACCAAATTAGAATAATCGAGTTCTAAATCCGGTCTCACATGGAACGGCTCTATATGATGAACTTGGAGTTCTTTCTTCCCACCACAAGAAGCACAGAAAGGTTTTTCTTTAAGAAAACGGTCCCGGACTCTATTCCACTCAGGAGATCTTTCTTTTGATTTCTTTTTTTCACGGATTTTAGATTGGATTAAATTTATCCCGTGGTTTATAATTCTTATCATCGTCCATGTCTCCTAGCAGTTCTTGCAGCTGGATGTTTTTTCCCATCCTTCTTATATTCAGGGTACTTTTTTGCATAAACTTCTTTAGTTCCTCCACGAGGACCTTTTATAACCATATACCCACCTTCAGTCATAGTAAACGGCTTTTTTAATTTCCCTAACCAATCAAACTTTGCACCTTTTTCAGGGTTTGCATCAAAAAATGGAGGCAAAACGAAATTTGAAACTAAAATATCTTTTCCTTGAACTTTAATCGGATAAGCGTCGGATTCAACTGAATCACAAAGTTCTCCAGAATAAAGATTTCCGTCAGGTCCTTCATACCAAATATTTACTTGCGGGTCCCACCAAAGTTCAAGAATTTCGTGCGAGAGAGTACATGAGATACTATTCGCAGATTCGAAAATAGTACCCCCGTTATCTAAAATCGGATTCGTAAAAACTTTTCCATATGGACGCCCATCAGGAGTTTCAAAATGATATCCTAAAGCTTGGGCTTCATCCGGATTATCAATAACTGCTATCACATAGTAATTTTTTGGAATTTTTTCAATACTATCAAATAATTTAACTGATCCGGGTTTCGTATCATACGCTATAGAAGCGTGTTTTCTTAGTTGAATATCACAAGCTTTGGTCATAAGGCTCATGGCCTTATGTTCTCTCCTCATATCTTCGGATTCATTAACTATTGCTATGTTCATACATAGCATTTATCATTAAAAAAGAAATGTAAAGTAGTGTATGAAGGAAAATTTGATTACTGTAGCATTTCTTTCAATAACGGTTTCCGTTATATCTATGACTTTGGCTAGTGCATCTCTTACTGAAGGGCTCAGAAAATGGGTGGAAGGAAAAAATAAATTTTTCGGGTCGCTAATCAGGTGCCCGTTTTGTGTTAGTTATTGGGTAGCTATACCTATTGTAATGTACTATCGTCCAATCACGGTCCATAGTGGATCGTATGTAGCGGATTTGGCAATATCAGTATTTTCAGTAATAGGTCTTGCAACATTCTTTGGACAAAAGACATTTTAATGGACAAAAACGAAAAATCCCGTAGAGAAATTGAAAAATCTATACCACAATTTAAATATTGTGCACTAAGACAACTTCCATATTCAATAAATTTCAAATATGAAAATGACGATTTCCTTTTGAGTTTGAGTTTTTCTCAGAATCATAACTACAATTATAGTTACAATGTCGTTAGTTTAATTAAAATAAGTAGCACGTTATCAGTGTTTGATGGTAAGGCAATTACCCGTAAAATTAAATTAGAAAGTTTAACATCAAGTCATGTGTTTGAAATATTAGATAACCATTTTACTTCAGAGTTAATCAAGTCATGATGAAGTGTAATACAACGGTTTTGGAACTTCCTATTGTCCCTGAAGAGGGACAAGACGACGAAGAAGGAAGAAGTATAACTATCCATTCTTATGTTGACGAATTATCAAAGATTTCAATACCTGAAGATTTAAAAATATTTACTAAAAAATGGAGACCGGTTTGGTTATTAGCTATTTCAGGAAGAGTTCTAAATGAAGAAGAAATTAAAATAGTTGAAGGGACCTATGATGCTGCAGAAGCATTAGTTTGTATGCATGATAATCAAAATGAAGGAGCGTGCGTACATATTTCAGCCGGAAAGGGATGCCCCGGGGTCCACATCATGCTTCCTTTAACATTTATGCAAATAACTCTTTTAGCTGATAAATATCAGGTTCCAGAAACTATGATTTTTCAAAAACTTTGTGGAGTACACTCTTCAGATCCGAAAGTTTTAAGGCGAATGAAAGCCTTGAAAAGACTTGAAAGGATGAGAGTTATTTGCGGGCAGTTGCCGCGTTCATAATTTCTATGTAACGCTTATTTATTTCAAGTATATCCAATGCTTTGAACGTTCTATCCAAATACGTTTCACGATCTGTCCCGTGATCCATCCAATAAGAGTGCTCAAAACAATCTATTACAGCGATAGGTGAATATCCGAACATCGCTCCAACGTTATGACTATCAAGCATGAAAACTCGGAGGTCAGTCGGATCGATTTCGCAAGCCCCTAAAACTGCCCATCCTCGAGCCATTAGAGCAGTGGCCCTCATTTCCCGCCACCAGGACTCCATACTCCCCCATTTATTCGATATGGCCTCTTCAATATCCAAATAAATTAAGGCGTGGCTCGGGGTAGTTGTTAAATTCTGAAAATAGAGCTCATGAAGGAGTACTCCTCCAATGGCGAAAGACTCGGCTTCTTTCAAAAGCCTGTAAGGATGGTCTGCTTGATGTTTTTCCGGGATTGGACAAGCTCGGATATTTTCATCGACTCGATTTAAAGTATCAATATATCCAGTATATAATTTATAATGTTCGTCCAACGCCCGTCCGGAAATTAAACCAGGGATGGCTCCGTAAGATAAATTGATCGGTTTTAGTTTATCTTGCCCGGAAGCCCTTCGGAGGACTCTTTTCCAAACGGGAGCCATTCTAATATCAGGAGATCATCAAGAGCCCAACGGAAGGCAACGGAGATAGTTTCTTAGTACATGTAAAGTAAGCCAGATGGACAAAAATCACATTTTCATGTCTGGTGAATTCAAAGTCAGCATGAAGTTAGTGTTTTCTACTTTAAATTGGTCACATACGATGAGTGCCAATCGTCTCGTATTAACCAAAGGTGGGTTTAGACGGTCTAATGTCTCAGAAGTCCTAAAGGGCGTAATATATTATCATAGAACTGAAGATTATGATATTGAACTCGATAATTTGAATTTTCTTATTTCCAATAATTTCCCTTGCTGGCCCGACCCTAAACAACTATTGAGCATGTCCGATCGACATAAAGTTTTAAAAGACTGTGTTGATAGTGGGTTAGTCAACCATCCGGTTTTTCAAGGAACTTACGGGGACTATATCAGAAATAACGAACATTATGATTTGCGTATTTCTGATAAGACAACGTATCCAGATCTTAGAAGACCTAAAATTCCATTTCCATTTGTTTTAAAGACCGGTCAAGAACATAGGGGAGAAGGGAAATTTTTAATTGAAAAAGAAGAAGATGTCCCAAAATGGGAGGAGATTGCTAGTATAGAACCATTTTTCATCGGTCAGTCATGTCGAGTTTTATTTATTGGAGAAAAGTATTTTGTTATAAAATATGATAATCCAAATAGTTGGATTAAAAATTCTGCCGGGGCAGACGTTGAAATTTGGGAGGACTATCCAAAAGAATTATCCGAACATGCGAAGCTTGTTCGAGACCAGTTTGATCTTGAAATTACTGGAATCGATTATGTTGTTGGAACCGACGGGATCCATTTTCTAGAAATCAATCAGTTTCCGGGGTTAGATATATCTGATGAATCTGTCGAAGTCGCCAGACATCTTTTCAAACAGAAGATGGATCTAGTTGAAAAGATGCCCTCCATGAAGCCCTAAGGTTCATCTTTCATGGGATTAATCGAATGTAGCCTGATTGGCTCAATAGGGGTCTTATCGGGGTCAGATGAACTTAGGATCTTGTCTAAACGGATCTTTATCATTCTGATGTCCACGCGAGATTTAACTAAATCAGTTACAATTATCTCTAAGGATTCTAGTACATTTATGATTTCTTTAACTTCCCGACGCGGAATTAAAATCATTTCCTCACTACGACTCTTTTCCATGTAAAACATGGCATATAAAGAATTTCTTCCAAACGGATTATATTATTGTTTCGATCAAAGTCGATACCTGTCTAAACATATTTGTGTGGGAAAAGATATAATTCATAATCCATTTTCTTATTACGAATTAGTAACTTCAATTTGTGGATTGAAACTTTGTGTGAATGACAGCACACCAATCATTACTGATCCGATACATGAAGTGATAATATGTACGGCTTGTAGAGAATATTGGAAGACTTATGATCTTGTTATATCGTAATGGGAGCTAATAAAATAATAGACAATCTATATATGGGGAGTGCACCTCCAACCGATTCTGTGAATTTAAGTAAAGATTTTGATTGTTTGATTCTTTCAGCTATCGAATTTCAGCCCCCAGATCACTACTATAAAGGACTGGATATCCACCGGGCTCTCATCAATGATGATGGTAGTCCGATGACGTTTAAAGAAATGCAATACGCTATTCGAGCCGCTTCATATACTATCAAAAAATTGAATGAGGGAAAACGAGTACTTGTCACTTGTTGGCAAGGTCGAAACCGATCAGGGATCATCACGGCGTTAGTTTTAACATTTGGATATGGAAAGACTCCAACAGAATCGATAAATATGATTCGGGATTCTAGAGGGTCTGGGGCGTTAGGAAACGATCAATTCGTTTCATTTTTGAATGAATTTTATAGATTCAAAAATCCGTAAATTTGGATATTGTTTTCGTATACTCTAATATGGCAGGACTTTCATCAAAGATACCTAAACTCTTTGTATTGTAGTCAGTATAAAATAGGTGTTCAGTGTCTCAAAAACATCGGTTATCCGATAAATCTCAAGCTTTGATGGCAGCCAATAGCGTTTTCTCTAATAAAACAAGAGAATCAAGTTCAAACGTTATCTTCATAATTTTATTGTTTTATTTGTACTTTGTAATTAAATTCATATGATAAATAACAGCATAAATGAAAACTCATTTCAAGTCTACATGAAAGACTTGAAAAATTATCCTTTATTCTCCCCATCGGAAGAAAAAAAGGCATTTGAAATAATTGACTTTAAGGAAAAAAAGTTAATAAAATTACTGTTCGATCATGAACAAATCAATGATGAACTTTTAGAAAAACTTGATATTTTCAAAAATTTGGACGAAAATATCGAAAAGAGTTTCAAATTTTTCATAAATGGTTCTCCAAACATAGAAGAAATATTTAGATTCGTTAAATATTCGGATGAAGGAAGGAATTGGCTTAAATGGGCTTATGTCTTATCTCAAAAAACAGATAAGAAAATCTGGGCGAATAAACTGAAAACGCTCAATGATTCAATACTTGCCGATAAGAGTCGGTTTGCTACTCATAACTTGAGATTAGTCATAAGTATAGCGAAAAATGTGAGAAAAGCTGGGGCTAGTCATTTCATTCCTGATATGGTTCAGGAAGGAAATATTGGATTAATTAAATCCATTGATCGTTTTGACCAATCAAGAGGGTATAGATTTTCAACTTATGCATCATGGTGGATAAGACACTACATTAATCGATACTTAACTGAAAAAGAACGAACGATACGAATCCCTGTTCATTTATCAGATAAATTATATCAATTCTCAAAATTTAAACAAAAATATGAACAGGAAGGTAAAGAAATTTCTATTGAAGTTATTAGTAAAGAAATGAATATTAGTGTTGAAAAAACTCTCTTGTTACAAGAAGTCGTAACTTCTAAAATAATGAGCTTCGACGCTCCGGTTAAAGACGACTCTTTAACTACTTATATTGATAATTTTCAAGATGAAAATGCGATTTCTCCATACGATGGCTATGTAGCTTCCATACACAAAAAAGCAATAGAGAAAGCTTTAACTTATTTAGACAAAAAAGAATCAGAAATTTTAAGATGGAGATTTGGAATCGGACATCGTGAAATGACTCTTCAAGAAATTGGAGAGGTTTATAAACTTTCAAGAGAAAGAATCCGTCAAATTGAAGAGCGAGCTTTAAATAAACTAAGACACGGCTCACTTAGGTCCATGGATGATAAGCAATCTTAAAATAGTTCGTCAAAAATTGGAACTAAAGTCTCGATTGGAAGTGATTTCTCAAATTCAATCTAGAGTACATGAACTTTCAAGTTTAGAAGACGAATATTCAAAATTTTCTTGTAAAATAGCCATGGCTATTTTACAAAATCTAAATTATGTTAAAAACGAAAATGATTTACTAAATCTGATAGAAAGACTCAATAATTTTGCTCTAAATCAAGAAGATCCTGAAAAAACTTCAATCGTAACTCAAATAACATCAGCACTTCTACAGATTAAAATATGAAAAATTTAATTTATATCCATCATTCAGATCTGAAAAGATCAGGAGAAAGTGCGTTTAGATCCGTATGCCCATCATGCGAGACCGGGATTTTATTAGTCCGTAGAAATCAAAAAAGCTTAAAACTTTCACGATTAGATAATTGTATAAATTGTGGTCAAGAATTCTTCTATATAGATGATAGTCCTCTCGAAACCCCTGTGGACAGGGTGTCCCGAGATTTTGATTCCACTGTAGACGAGTACGAAACAATGTTTTTGGTTGATGGTTAGTAGGAACAGGTAAGAGTAATGGGTAACAAAATATATGTGGGCAATCTTTCGTATAATACGACAGAAGAAACATTAAAGCAAATTTTCTCTGAAGAAAATAGGAATGTTACAAGAGTCACTGTCATAACTGATAGAGAAACTGGTAAACCCCGAGGGTTTGCTTTCGTTATCATGGGGACAGATGAAGAAACTCAAGCTGCCATAAAAACTCTTAATGGACGATCGGTCGATGGACGATCGATGAGACTCAGCGAAGCTCAGGAAAAACCAAGAGATGGGTTTGGAGCCCCAAGACCTCCACAACGATCTTCAGTTCCTGTTCAGGAAGAATTCATTCCTCCAAAGACTAATATTGATGAATTTCCCGAGTTAGTTCCAAGGAACTCAGTTAGATCAGCTGGTGACTTTAAGAATTTCGGGCATGATCGTATGCCCGCCCAAAAATGGGATAAGAAAAAGAAAAAACGTTTAGAGCCATATAAAGATGATTGAATTATGAAATATCTTCTAATTGATGTTCATTAGTTATTCTCGTTCTCTGGAATTATTATAAGACCTCCATTTAACCAGACACCATCTTCTTCATAAATGATATAATCTGTAGTCCCCAAAGTATTTCCAGTTCGTGAAGACAAATCGATAAACACTTCGACATCTTGGTTCGCTTTTGAAAGTAATTGGATGAGTTCTTTAACTTTCATATTATATTCTCACTAATTTTAACATAAATAATTATACTTAAAAGATTAGTTGAAAATTAATCATACCACGAGCTCGACGAACGCGAAGCCAATCAATCGGAAAAAAGCATTAAAATTCGACGTTGGAGATTAAATAATCGAATTAAGCCGTTGGTGGTTTAGAAGGTGTCTTAATTGGATCGGTCGGATCCGCAGTAGTCACATCTGCATATTTCTTTTGTCCTTTAAGAACGGGGATAATTTTCATTATTTCGTGAATAACTATGGCTCCAGGTCCGCCACCAGCTATGATTATTGCTGAATACCAAGGTATTCCGAATCCAATATTTGTAGCGAGAAATGCTAAAAGACCGACAGAAAGTGTTACAATTCTAAGAATAGCTTTACCTTTATCTCCTTGAAAATAACCTTTCCAATTACCGAGCAAGGACAGAAGAATTTTTAAAGCCACAGCAAGGGACGCGGCCCCGGCTGTGAGTTTCATCATTAAATTTTTATGTTTTTCTTCTTTTTCTTGAGCTGTTTGGTCTACTTTTAGAGCTTCATTTTTAGATAGTGCCTTTTGTTTTTCAACAGACTGACGAAGTTCTTGAATTTGGGCACATAACTCAGGAGGGCCCTCGCACTTTTGCTCTTGCGAATATGATATATTTGCAATGGAAATAACCATGAACGCGGACAGAATCAGTATAAATTTTTTCATGTTGGTTCTCATTCACTCGGCATCAAACGACGAAGATCGTCGAGATGGTGGCTGTCTTTCAGGAGAATGTCCTCGACTAAAACTCGAAACCCATCATCTTCTCCTGACAAAAAGAGAAGACCACGTGCTATCTTGATAGCTTGAAGTTCTAAATCCGCAAGAACGGATATGATTGATATTAGATTTGACGTACTATCGGGGATAGTAATACTTGTTTGAATCGGATCTCCGCCGAAGCCAATTATTTTCATGGCAATAGCGTACGCATGATTTCTTTCGTCTTCAGCATGTTCGTACATATGTTTGGTCATGGCCTCTCGCCATGGCCCATGAAGTCTGTCAGATAAACTTCTGTAAGCGGCATCCGTTACATATTTTATATTTAAATAGCTTTGGAGTAGACTAATAATCTGGCCTGGAGGAGCCCCTACTTCTCCTTCAGAAACCGGGTCATTAAATACGGCTATTTTATTAGCTATTTTTTTAAAATCCATGATGTTCATCTCTCTTAAAATTTGATATTAAGAGGCCATAGGTATTGTTCAATATGAAAATGTTCGATATAAATATAATTCCTGAAAGAAATTTAGTTTTATTAACTGCCGTAGAAATAAATAAAGAAATACCTTTTCAAATAGCTGACTTTAGGGATCATATGGCTTTAACTTATGTTCCGACAGGCGATTTTATAGGGTATTCAAGATATAAAGGAATCAGGCTTGGAAGAGACCCAAAATTATCAAATGGCCTTTGGATTTTAGAAGAAAACGAAAATATATCCAAAATCCATTCAGATGTGAAACTTGAAATTAATTCATTAGACTTTAAACCCATTTCTTAGAATGTATTTTTTAACATGAGTGAGAAATTGGCTGAAATCAGATTATATATTAGTTCTGAAATGGCAAAAGTTTTAGATGAATACTCAGAATCATGGAATAAAGAAATGCCAGGGGTTCGAACTTCAAGATCCTTAGTGGCAAGTTGGATGCTTTGGAAGCATTTAATGGAAAATCATGTTTTACCTGAACCTGAAATTAACAAAAGAATAGGAAGAGGAGGAGGAGGAAAAGGAGGAGGAGTTTTGGGGATGAAACATGAAAAGACGATCCCAATCATAAAGGAGCTCCCTATCTCCGGAACATCAATACGTCTTTTTATAGATAAAGATAAGTTAAAATGGGTTGAGGGAAAAGTCAGATTAACAAATGACAATAACTATTGCGTGAAAATAAACAAAGCTTCTTGGCATACTCCGGTTGGGGTAGATTATATGATTTCCACTCGTCTTTGGGAAAAAATATTGTAAATTTTATTAATTTTTGGGTAGTAGATGATATGAATAACGCAATCAAGATCGGTAAGTGTCCTGGGTGTGGTAAGATGACAAAGCTCTGCGGAGCAGGATGTGAATACTGCGTTAATTACATGGGGGAAAGGATGCTTAAGGTTTTCGATAGGGTCAGAAAAGATCCTAGCATCGCCATTCAATGTTATGCTCGCTTAGAGGGCCCTCACAGAGAACGATTTGTTGAAATATTCGGAAACCCGAGCATTTTGACTGAAGTTGAAGCTATTCATGAGTTCATAATTACTGTTGAACTCGAAGACGGTAAGACATATGACATTAAGGCCTGTAACTGATAGTTTATTCATCTATTTTTGGTTTTCAATCTTAACTGCAATAATATCCAACAATAATCCGCAAACCGCATTGAACCAGATATTATTTGGACTGGTTCAACTCATTTATATATTCAGCGGAATGGTTGAAGCTGGAGCTGAAGGAAAAAAACTAAATCAAATTTTGGGAGTCGTATCTTTATTCACAACCATTTTTTATATCAGTTATTCGTTTTATTCCCGATTTCTTCCATAAATATCTTCAAGACTTTCTCGTTCATTAACACGTTTAGACTCAAGTTGAGAGATAAGTTCTTTTAAATTCGCTCCAGCTAATCTTCCAGCACTATCGAGAATTTGAAGAGCCCGGGTTGGGTCTGATTTTATCATATCAGTTCCTTGTTTTAATAAGGAATCAGCTTTTTCTTTTCTCCAAGCAACATTATCTTCAGCCAAAAACCAAATTATTCCGTTTGGTTCAATAGCTAACCAATGGTTTTCTCTATAATCCTTCGGGCTCTCAAAAATCACAAATCTGTCCATGAACGGAGATAAATCTGAGTTTTTAACTTCATTGTTTAACTCCGGACCTATGGACAGATGACGGTATACAGATTTTTTCCCGTTTTCTTCCAAGAGAAGAATAACGGGAAAAAATGGGGAATAATCAGCTTTCGGTCCGTATCCAATAACCTTCTTCATGAATTTATTTTCATCTCATAAAGGCCGCGTAAATCACCCAAATGAAGAATGCCAAGACAAAACAAAGCGTGATACTGCTAAGAACAATTGCAATATTGCATATGAAAACAGTAACCTTAGCCCAAGTCGGGAGATTAGTCGATTGAGCAGGCTCAGGAGTATGAAGCTCCTTAATATCTTCGGGCGTGAAATTATAGAGTCTGGCCAAGGAATTTTGAAAATCTTGAAGTTCTGAATAACTCATATCTTCGAGATTTTTAGTGTTTGAAATAACTTTCAAATGGCTTATGGGTTTCATATCTACCAATACTTTCTATTATTAAACATTTCCGTTAAGGACTTGAACACCCCTTCGAACCAAATCGGGAAGAGGAATAGACATGGAGTCTTTATTAAGGGACTTTACGAACTTTGAAACTGACTGACGCTTAAATCCAAGTCCGCAAAGAGCCCCCTCTAGTTTCTCTGAAAGGAACTCTGGATCGGGCTTGACCTCAAGTTCTTTCTTGGGAGAAAAAACCATTTTTGGGCCTTCTGTTGACAAGAACGGATTATTCCTGAGGTCGTACTCCTCAGATTCTCTCTTCTTTTTTTCTTCAATAAGAAGACTTATCTTCTTTCGAACTAAAACCTTGTCATCACTAGAAAGAGATTGAACCCACGCGTGAGCCGTGGCCGGTTCAGAAAGAAGCTTGCTCGACCCGATCATGTCAAGCATAAAATCAATATAAGGCATTTGTGCCTTATAATCCATAACTCCAGCACTTTGACAGTCCCGGAAAACTGATAGGCAGGCAAGATTTTCAGATATTTGAGAACTACCGTCCATAATTCTCTCAATAGCAAATATAGCCCAAGAATTCGGGGCATTTACAATAATGACGCCAGGCCGGTCCGTCTTCGTAAAGACAAACCAGGCCTGGCGACATCCGAACGACGGGTGATTTTCCGTATTTAGAGAGCTGTCCATGCTCCCGAATACGAAGTCTTATCACGCATTTTCGGCAGAATCTTCTACATTTCTCGTTCTGTAAATAACAGGTTCCCCATCCTTTTTCCTGTCTTTATCTTTATCTGACTTTTGGATTTTCGGCCTGATAATCAGGTTTTCAGATCCATCTTCACTCACAAAGATGAAGAAAACTATTTCATCCAGTTTGATTGAAACTGGAAGACGGGGAAACCCCATATAGTACTTACTTCCATGTCGATCACTATTATTTTGCAGGGGGACTATGATCTCATCCATTTTTAGGGACTCTCTCCTATACGGAACAAACTTGACTGTTTTAAGTCAAGTCAAATGACTGAAGAGTATCTTCAGTCAAAATCTGATTCGATTCGAAAATCTCAATAGAATATTCTATCAGTCAAAACAGGAAAAATCTACTTATGTTAAAAAATACAATCGAAATTTTAAAATTCTTTTCTTGTAATGTCATTAGAATGTTGAAAGCTATTTTGACAGGTTTCCACCCACAGTGGGGTATTAAAAAGTCTCCGAGTGGAGAATTGGCAAAATTATGGCAAGGTTCAATTAACAGTACCGAAGTTGAAGTTAAATCGTTGGTTTTACCGAACGAATTCGTAGCAGCTTCTGAAGTTTTATGTTCAGAAATCCAAAGCTTTCAACCCCATTTCGTTTTGATGTTCGGGGCAGCGTTTAAAGAAAAACCAATACGGATTGAACGTTTTTTCATCAATATTGAAAATTCCCCGATGGGCGATAATACCAAAATACCAGTTAAAGATCGTCATATTATTGATGGAGGTCCAGCAGCATATGAATCGACTCTTCCAGTCCAAGACCTGATTGAAATTTTGGGAAATTCCGAAATAAAATCAATACCTAGTTTTAGTGCTGGACAACATACTTGTAATTCATTAGCATACAGAACAATTCACTGGCTAAATACCAATCCTATACCACATCCGATAGCTGCCGGATTCATTCATGTGTCATTTCCAAATTCATTCGGAATAATAGAAGATTCCGGATGGTCAGTTTCGACATTCGAAGAAATAACTAAAGCTAGTATAATTTTAGTAAATGAAACTGCAAGATGGTATGGAAGAACTTACCAAAACGAGTAAGGAACAAATTTTTTGGTCTGTTGAATATACAGACGAGGATGGAGATTTAAATATAAAACATGCTGTAGCCACTCCCATTGAGATGGCTGAGTTGATGGATGAGTTTATCAAAAGAGGGCTTTCAGCTAAAGCTTATATGATCAATCCACAAACGAAAATTTAAGGAGAGATTACGATTTATAATTTCGTGAATGAAAATCCTTTTCAACTTGAACCATTTCATTATAATCATCACTATGATGCGGGCAATCAGTAAATGACTCGCATTGATTAAAACTGTGACCGTCATACACATACTTAGGAAGTTTTGCAATACTCTCTGTAGATTTGTCTGCAGCGACGTCAAGAATTTCCTGGAAAAGTCCTTCCGGGTCTTCTTTTGAGACATCCCAAAATGGAGGTAGATTATTCCATTCGACATGATCATAACCTCCTTCTCCATCAGGAAACAAAATAAGTTTTCCCTTTATTTTGTTTCCTCCTCTATCACCATATACGTTAAATTTTAACGTACCATCTGGATTTTGTTGTTCGAGATCAATTTCAATACCTTCGGCAGAATTCCCAGCTTGTCTTAAAATTGAAATAATTTTCTTTAGATCCCGAGCAACTAAATTCTTGTCAGGATTTTTTGAAGCCTGAATACCTGAGGCTATATGGAGTAGAGCTATGGCGACTTGAGAAGGCTTCATATTAATTCATAAAGAAAAAAAACTTAATCACTTCAATTGTATCTTATTTGATGGATTGGGATAAATTGATAGATGTCTCGTCTGGCGATATTCGAAGATTAAGCTCTGTTTGGCGATATAGTAGTATTCCAGTTTCAGTTCCTGAAAATACTGCAGAGCACTCTTATTGGGTGGGGCTCTATGCTGCGATGATTCATCTTGAAATTCATCCTTCTGGTTATGAAGGAGAAACTTTAGGAGCAATTTTACTTCAAGCAAGTATTCACGATTGCGCGGAGTCGATCACTGGGGATCTTGTTCGCCCTTTTAAGTATAGCAGCCCCGATTTTAAAGAAGCTGTGGACAAAGCTGAAGAAAGCTTCTTTTCTAAATTCGATCCAAGAATTTATGGCCTCTCTAAAATTGTTGAACATGCAGCAGGAGAAAATCTTAATTATGTAAAGATTATAGTTAAAGCCGCTGATTTTCTTTCTCTTCAACAGTATATGAGACGTGAATGGTTAAGAGGAAATCGGGAAATTTTTCCTTTTTATGTAATGATGGTAAATGATCTCGAAACTATGGCAAACTCTAAATTTGGACTGAATGGATATACGGACAAATGTTTATCTGATTTTTATTGGGCGTTAGTTCGTTCTGCAGTAAGTGTTACTGGAAACGAAATCAGAAAACCTACTAGGAAAAAGATATGAAAGAAACTAAGGACGAAATTCGGGCTCGAATTGATGAACTCGAGTATCTTCGTAAAGAATTTCCGACGGGATTTTCGGAGGATTTAAAAGTACGAGAAATAATTGATGATAGAATAAATGAACTTCGTCGTCAAGAAGAAATAGCCTATGAAGATATATTTAAATCAATGATTCGTTCCCATGAAGCTGTATGCGCTGCTAAGAAAATGGGAGAGAAAGAAGCCTATGGACAAGACCCAGCTGTTTATTATACACTAGCCATAAATGGCGAGGCTGGAGAGTTAGCAAATAAAATTGTTAAGGCATTTCGATTTGGGAAAAATCCGTCTAAAGCTATTCTAGAAGCAGTTATATCTGAACTTCCTGACATATTCATCTATGGGGCTGTTTTAGCCCACACACTTGATTTAGACTTAACTAAACTAGTTAGTGATAAAGTAGAAATAGTTATTGGAAGAGCCCTGTCCGGTTATTATGGAGGGCCTTTAAATGAAGAACTTTAGGTATGGTATGATATGAACATTTCCAAAAAAGATTTCCTCAATGCAATGGGCACCGAAATCAGCACCAATCTTTTCACTGTAGCTCAAAAGAAGGGCATAGAAGAAGTTTTAGACGCTCTGGCCAAAGTATCTGAGAGCTTTCTGAAAAATGGGGATACTATAACTATTCCAGATATTGTTCGGCTCAAAATTGTGAAGAAAGAAGCCACGGAAGCTCGTGAAGGAATCAGTCCTTTCACGAAAAAGAAAGTTCAAGTTCCGGCAAAACCGGCTTCTAGAAAAATAAAAGCTTCTGTCGTAAAAGCTTTAAAAGACAAAATTAGTTGATATCATAAACCGCAAATAGAATATATTTGCGGGAGTTTTAAAGCAGCCGCTTGATTCCCAGTAATTTTAATACGACCTAAACAACAGAGGCGAGGTCCATTAAAAGCTGGGTTTCTTAATAAGTTTTGAAATTCGTTTGATGTTGCTGTTATCGTACAGTCAGCGTCTTTTACGGTTGGGAGACAAACAACTTCATCCGAGGTTGCTCCTATATACCAACTCCCGATTCCAGTTATTTCAATTTGAAATCTTCCATCTACAGTTTTTAATTTTTCCGAATGACGCTTCATTTCGGTAGGAAGAGTTTCACTCATCAATTTTTTGATATTAAATGTCATTTATTCACTAAACGAGGATGAAAGATCTAATACGGTCGTATAAAAGTCCTATACGACACTTCCGTCTATATTTCCCCGGAATAGAGTGTAAAATTGTAATGAATTTGCATCTATTCGTCTACGAGCATTATCATCGTCTTCAAGAGGGTCTAATACAAGCCCGACTGTATTTGCTAATGAATGAAGAGTCGTGTCATCAGTTATAGCGATCAGTTGTTGTCCAGCTCCCGGATTATGAGCGAGAACTCTAACAACTTGTTCATATGTCATTTGATCTAAACGACACTGCCCAACTCCAGCAGCACTAACAATAAAAAATATGTTATTGTTAGTGTTTCCTGTACAAACCGTGCAATATGGAGATTGCGGATTAACCGGAGATTCCATATCAAGCATGTTCATGTAACTCATTTAATTTCTTCTTTCAGTAAAAATTCAATAGTTTTTTTAGTTTTTTTTTGGTCTTAAATTAGTATGAAACCAACACAAGTTGTCCAGTCCCTTCGCCATATTGCTGCTAGCATTCAAGCTTCAAAGAATCCCGACCGGAGGCTTATTGCTCGGGATTTGAAAAAAATTGTTTCAATTTTATTAAATAAAAATAATATCAAATCTTTCAAAGGAACTATTCGTTCTGGATATGATGGAGAGAATTGTGATACAAATGGCAAAATCATAATCAATTCGGGGTACTCTGATGTTGAACATCAAGTTACCACCTCAGCAAGTGGTAACTATACAGAGTGCATACTCGATGGAGAAGATATTTCAGATACATCCTTAGCAGATGAAATAAATGAATTTTTTTCCAGAAATTGGCTTGATGAAGAGGATCCGGCTTGGAGTTCAGAATTTAAAACAGCTGAAGTTCAATTTAATTAGAGCCATATCTAATCTAACACTGTTGAAACTACACAATTTTGTCCAATATGACTTTCCATAAAAATTCAAGGAAGTGCTGTACTAACAACACAGTCTTGATTAAACAACAAACCATTAATATGAGTTATCCAAGTTTTTTCTATTATGATTGATCCGCCTTGGCCGAAATCATTTTTAAAATCGCCATTTCTCTCTTCACCCCAACGATTAGCTACAACTAGTGTGCAATTATTATTAGCTGCAAAATTCATCCAACTAACAGATGGGAATCCGCTTTTGCCCCAGTTCACAGGGGCGGCAACTATATCAATCTTTTGACCTTCAGGAAAAATTGGTTCAGATTTAGCTATTCTAGGTATATTGTCTGGGATTTTATCCCTAATATCTCGACAAACTATGATAGAGATATTTCCAATATCAGTTTTAACAACATCAGGTGCATTTTCTCCGGGAGTTGCCCAGAGGTAATCATTGCCCCACAAATTTATCTTAGAATAGCTAGTAATCAAATTTCCATCTGGACCGACTAAAGCCGCTGAATTGCATAAAGTATTGCCTTTAGACTCGATAAAACCCCATACAACATATGATTTAAGATCAATAGCTATTTTCTTCATACTAGAAAATGTCGGAGAATTAGCTGGATCGGATAAATTTTCAGCAACAGGCCAAGCTTCATCATGGGACAGAAAACTATATCCTGTCATACAGAGTTCGGGGAAAACTATTAAAGAAGATCCATACTGTCCAGCTTGATAAACCAATTTCTCACATTTTCGGATATTATTTTTTACCTCTGCCTTGCTTTTGGCAAAGTCAGGTTTAAACTGGATGGCAGATAATATGTTCATTTGATTTTTAAGAAATTTCCTTTTTTTCGTTTTCGTTCTGATATTATAGATTGATGACTACTAATTAAATCTTCAGTTTTGGATTCTATGACCTTTAAAGCTTCTTGTATAGATATAAATGCACTAGAAGACCCGCCCTTATCTGGATGATTTTCAGCCATCAATTTCTTGGCAATCTTTTTTGCGCCTTCTTTTATATGAATGACTGCTTGGATTCTATCATTAAATGTAGACATATTTTTAATATTAATCATTATTTTATTTAAATCTTTCCCAAGAATTTTCCAGGCTTCGTGTAATTCCATTTTATTAAATGACTGATCAAAAATTCAGTCCACGGAGTGATTTTAGCCCTCGAGTCTTATTCTTGAACATTTTTCCTAATAGGAATTGTTGCAATTCTTCCATAGTTCTTAGTTCCTTTTTATTGACCATCAAATACTCTCTTTTTATATTTTCCAATTTGTTTTGGAATTCATTATAAGATACGGCCATATAAAACAATACTTGTACAGGTTGCTATTTTCAGTTGTAATGTTTATTATGCTTCAACGCCCGAATTTCAACCAATTGTGGGAACAAGCTGTATCGATAACTAATTCCTATCAAAATAATAAAGTAAAATCAATTCTATTAAATTTTTCAGATAAAAAAGAATCGATTTGTCGAAAACTCGGCATAATTGGAAACCAAGACGTAATTCGATTGGACAATCATTTAGCGAAAATCGCTAAATCTCAGTCGAATTTGAGAAAGTAAGAAAGAAACCATGACACAAACAAAGATGACCCAGAAGCAAGCAATGATCAAGGCCACTAGTCTCCTCAAGGGACTAGATAATAGTGTTGCTATTATCGCCAAAAAGCAAGCGGAGATTACTAAGTCCACTAAGGAACTCGCACAAACCCTAATCTCAATTTCAACTCCTCCCCCCGTCAAACCTGTTAAGGCAAAGGCGGAGAAGCCTGCAAAGGCGGAGAAGCCAGCTAAAGTGAAGCCTGTGAAGGCGGAGAAGCCTGCAAAGGCGGAGAAGCCTGTAAAGGCGGAGAAACCATCTAAAGTGAAGCCTGCAAAGGCGGAGAAGCCTGCAAATTCAAAAGCTCCAGCACTCAAGCCAGTCATGATCCAAACTCTTGGCGATGAATCGATGAGTGCTGCTGACCTTTATAATGAAGTGAAGAAAATTCATGACTGGTCCCGTCAGTCGATATATAATGCTTTAAAGGACGTGAATTCCTTCGCTAAGGATGGTGACAAGTTCAAGGTTGCCGTAAGGATTTCTAGATCCAATGGGATTCATGATGATGAAGAGACTGATCGTCTTCTTGACTCTGTAGCCAAGTCTAAAGAAACAATGTCAGTAATTTAATAAATTGATTCTAAGATTTAAAAGTAGAGTTTTGATAGGCCATGGAAATTAATCATATATCGAAAATAAAAGAGTCTGATCCTCTTCGTGTTTATACAACACGAATAGTTCGGCGTCATTTTTTAAGAAAGTTCTGTGACTCAGATCATCCAGTTTTGAATATTGAAACAGATTTAATTTCCATGGCCAAATCAAAACTCCAAGAGTATATAATATCCATGCTAACCCCGATTCTTCCCGAATTCAGGACTACTATAGATAAATACGTGAAAGATTTGGCTTCCGAAAAAACCATGCATCTTGATCTAGACGATGAAGACAAGATGGAGATTATCAGTCTGATTATGGGCGAAAATTTTGAAGATTTGATTCCAATAATCCATTAGATGGAATTCCATCTATCTCAAATAATAGGGTCCATCAAAATCGGGTTGATGGAAGTTGCTCAAAAGTCTGAGCGACGAAAATTAAATATCATAAAAGAACCTGTATCTTGTAAGGCTGGATGCAATAGTTGTTGCAGCAGATTAATTACGATTACTATGGCAGAAGCTGTAGTAATCCATGAATACTTAGTTCAAAATAAAAAATGGTCAAAAGTTAGAGAAAAATCGATAGAACTATTTAAATTATCACATGATACCGATCCTATTGCTTGGTTTAAAATGAATATTTCTTGTCCGATTTTAGATGAAAAAGGACTTTGTAGTGCCTATTCGATCAGGCCAGTTGTGTGTTCTACGCATTTTGTAACTTCCGATCCTGATTTATGTAGTCCTTGGTCTTCTAAATCAGGAAGTTACAAATCAGTTGACATGGGAGATTTATATATTGAATTTCAAGAAAAAATAAGTTCTAAAATTGATAGCTATGGTATTTTTAATCTTAGGCTACCACTTCCGACGGCTCTTTTACTTGCTGAAAGAATCCAAGTTCAATCAAACTTGGACTTTCAACAGACTATGAATATGTTATTTAACGAACTTAGGTGATTAAATGAAAGGTTCTTGCGAATTTTGTTTTAAACCAGGTAAGCGAAGAGCTGGGCCGGAGGATGGTTTAGAAAAAGACGTTTTTATTTGCGATGTTTGTTGGAGGCTTTTAAAGAATCCGCTCACAGCTTTACCTTTAATTCGGGGAAATATAACTTTGAGCCTTCGAGGTAAAATCGAAGAGAAGAAACTCCAAAAAATGGTAAATCGGTATATGGACGGACTATCCAAATGGAGTCCAAAAAACTAAGAAAATATGAAGAAATCAATAGTCGTTTGGAATAATTTAGCGCCGGGTGTAACTATTGTTGGCGGGATCGGGAATATAACTATGTCCTTTTGTCCGATATGTGAAAAATATTATTATGAATCTGCATTTGATCACGCTTCAGAATTTGAAGACGATCTTCATAAAGCGATGTGTGTTATTGGTTAAAGATAATCTCTTGAGCAATCTTTCTCACCTGTTCTCTCATATCTCTTATTGTTTTTGTAGAATATTTTCTATTACCCCAAGAAAGAGCCTCTCTGATCACTTCCGGTGAAGCCCCGGTTCTTGTGGCTCTAATATACCTTGCTAAATTCCTATGACCTTTGATTCTTAGGGATTTTTCAAAATCTTCTATCAAATCAGTCCTATTTGATAATTCACACTCAACTTCTTCGTCTAATCTCCTAAATTCTTGAGTTTCAAGATGAGATAATTGGCTCTCATTTGGGGGGACATCTAAAGATTCTCGCTCTTTATCGAATTTCTTCTTCTTGTGAACCAGATTTATACATACATTATTAGCTACCATATAAACATAATGCCCAAAACTCGATTTTCTAGAGTCATGGGCACTTCGAGTTCTATTTTTATGTATTATAGCTAGGAAAACTTCTTGAATGAGTTCTTCCATGGTTATTTCATCAACCCGGAAAAATTTATATACTAATTTGATTATATCAGGTTTTTTTAAAACCACATCAACGCCTAATTGGACTCTAGGTTCATCTATTGACAAACGAGGCCATGGTAATTTCTCTGGGGGAGTTTTTTTGATCGGTTTGGTAACTTTGATAATACGAGTCCCACTTATCACACCCGCCATGTTAAACCCTCCACAACGTAAAATCAGTAATTAATCAATTAAGAAAATTTATTTTTATCACAACTTTATCAAACTTGCAATTTATTCATTAGTATTGTTAAACTGAAAACCAATGAATAATAAAGGCGACTTTCTTAAGGATTGTATGTCGGGGTTCGATAAAACTCCGCTCGATGATTTTCAGTATTCATACTGTAGAGTGTGTGCTAATAGAGCGTGTGTTCGAAGTGCCTTAAATAATTCAAAATTCGATAAACGAGTAAGTGAGTGGTACGAAAAATTGTTCTTAAAAGTTCCTCGAGCCGATGAAAAAGATCCGAACTTTGCGGCAATAAGATCTAAGAAATTCATTCCAATAGATTCAGGTCCTTTAGAAATAAATTCTCCCATATCAATCCCGAAACCTCCTCCAATAGTTATAGTTCAAGAACCAGAAGAACCGAAAATACCACTTATCGTACAGTCTCCTACACAACCAATAGAGCCGATGGAACCGATAGAACCAATGGAACCGAAAACTCCTCTTCCTCCTTCTCCCGAACCTTTCCCTTTGCCTGAAACGGTCTTGAATACTCAAATACCGATGAATACCGATTATAACCAAGGGGTGGTTCTTCCGGGCGGTCCCGATACATCTTCAAAAGACGTCGTATTAGAGCCGGGACAAACATACACGTTTGGAAATAGTTGATGACTAATTTAATCAAAAGAGACGGTAGTCTCATGTGGGGAGAAGACCCACATGAAATTTTAAAGACAGCTTTAGAGACTCAAGACTTTAAATTAGCGAAAGTAGCAGAAGAAAAATTAGTATCTCAATATTTATTATCGATACGTACTATATTTAGTATAAATAATGAAATAATAAATATCATTAAATCTAAAGAGAAAGCTTTAGATTCCAAAGATCAAATATTTGATATTCTAAAAAATAAACCAGAATTTAGATCTGAATCGATATTATATAGAGTCATAGAATTTCTTCTTATTGAACTTGAAGATTTAAAAACTAAAGACCCATCTCTTTATATAGTAGATGCCAAAACTGGGAGACTGACTTTTAAAGCTGATGAAAAATCTTTCTATCAACCGCCCGATTATGTAGGAGAAGACGGAAAATTACATAAAGCTCAACTCATTCTTCATCCGGGATTATCATCGTCTTATGCCTTAAATTTATATGATAATTCTCGAAAAGAAGAAAATAAAATAAGAATAATAGAAAAAGTTTCTGCGAATCCGACCTTAGCTCCGGCTTATGCACACATACTAGATCCTGATTCCATGTCCGGGATTGCTGCCAGGATACTCGAAGATAATGGGATAGAAATTGGAGAGGTATCCGGGAGTTGTACTGATATAGAAATCACATTCGGAAAAGAATCGTTAGCTGGATCTGATCAATCGATCAATCCAAGATTCCATAGAGCAGAAATGTTTGGAAAATCTCTATCAAAGAAAATTCTTGAAGCTTATCCAAATATTAGAATATGTGAGCTTGGATCAGTCTCAACATTTAGTGATACTAGAAATAAATGGTATAGCGTCCGCGTGAAGATTCAATCTAGACATTTGTTAGGCGGATTCAAAGAGTCCGATAGCGTGAGCTAGAGTTTCAGTCATAGCCCACTGAAACTCTTTTTTATAAACTTCAGTGGGTTTCCAATCAGCCAAAATAGGGATAAACTCATCTATCTTGCATCTATATTCCATATCAACATAAACTCCAGTTGGAAGAATTGGAAAAGCCAATTTTTCAAGACCAGATTTTCTTAAAGAGTTCTTAAGAACAAGATAAACTTCAAGAGAAGACCTTATAGTTTCTTGAATTTGATGAAGTTCTGGTTTTTCACTAAAAGGAAACCATGAAGTAAGAGGATTCATCACTCTTACTTCACCAACCACTCCGGCCTTAGATAAAACATATAAAGATTCAAAAAGAATAAAATACGGAGCTCTTATCTTTAATATCAATTGTCTAGTAGTTTTATCTACTAAACCTAGACTAATCTCTCCATGATCTAAGAATTTTGATTTCATTGACTATTCAAGAAAAGTTTCGTAAGGACAGAAAATTCCTTAGGTTCTACTTTAATTCCTTCATTTTCTCCAACTAAAATATCTCCATTTTTGTTCACAACACGGAGTGGAGTCGGTCCTTCAGTTAGTATACATATGGCATGGAGTTTTCTCATCGTATATTCAGAATAATTAGAACCAATGATCCATCTGAAAACTGAAACAGTATCGTCTATAGACGATACCTCGTTCAATTGTTTCGATTCTTCGATTTTTGGATGATCGGACTTAATTTCAGGAATATTAGGGATACTCGGGAGTTCAATTTCTTCTGCTACTTCTGCTAGTACTTGAGCGACTTCATTTACTACATTTACTAGGTTATTTACTACGACTTTAGTATGATCTTCTTCATTAACAGGAATGGCATCATGTTTAGAGTTTAATAGATAGTTAACATCATCTGGAGTAAGCGTGTTTTCTCTTGAGATTTCAGAACTAATAGATTCTCCTACTTCAACATCTCCTTCTTTAGGAGTTTCGTCCAGTCTGTGAATCCATTTTTCTAAGAAATCTGGGATTTTCTGGTAAATTTTCCCATTATGGAAATACTCGTCTTTCTTTATTTTTCCTTTATAACTCCCATCTTCGTTTATTTCTATCGGTTTAACCGGGGTACCATCGACCATTTTGAAATAATCATATCGGGCTCTCCAATGAATATCTATTCCAGGTTCAGTAACGAGAGGAACGATCCATTGTTTCCCGTGCGGCTTGGTCAAAGACCATGGTTTGGTCATCCATTCATCAAGCTTCCGAACGGCTTCTTGTAGAATTTCTGGACGAATTTCAAATACAACTTCATCGTGAACAGTTAAAACATATCGAACTTTGTCTTCCCATCCCATAGCTCGAATATTTTTATCAACAAAACACATAGCGAACTTCAAAATGTCTGCTGAAGTTCCTTGGATCGTATAATCAATAGCTCGCCTTTCGCCTTTCCGGCGAATTGACATTATCTGAGAATCGATAGTTGGAATTGGTAGTCTTCTACCGAAAGCCGTATATACGCATTTATGTTTTTTCGCAAAACTCTTTTGATGTTCAACATAACCCATCAAACCCGGGATAGCATTTCTTAGGTTGGAAAGATGTCTTTGGGCATCTTCCATTGAACAACCGACGTTTCGTTCAATGGCTCCAGCTCCTCCACCATAAATAACTGCAAAATTACAACGTTTTCCGCGCGTACGCTCGTCCTTATTTATATCCTGTTTTCCGAACACAACTCGAGCAGTAATGGAATGAACGTCTCCGTCTTCATATAAGAATGACTTAATCCAAATTGGATCCCCTGACATATTTGCAGCAACACGAAGTTCTTCTCCGGCGAAATCGAGTTTTACGAGAGCCCATCCTTCACGTGGGGCTATGCATGTTCTTATTTGTTTAAATAGTTCTGGCTTATCTTCATCTGAGTCTCTCGGAACTCCATGAAGATTAACCCCTGAGTATCCTTGTTTTATTTTCCCAGCTCGAGCCGAAAGACGTCCAGTTTCTGTTCCAACTTGAAAGAAAGAGGGACGAACGTCTCCATACTTGTCAGCAGAAAGCATGAATTTTCCAACATAAGACCCATCCATTTTAACGTAATGTCTATATTCAGTAATCAGATCAAAAAGAGATTCTTTCTTCGGGTTTTTTTCTTTATCTACTACTCCTTCTCTTTGAACCATGAATTTTTCTCCATATGCCTTATGGAGAGTTTTGATAAGTTCGTCTTTAAGTTTATATTGTGTAACAGAATCGGAGTCGGACTCATCATCAGAATCGGACTCATCATCAGAATCTCCTCCACCTTCTCCAGCTTCCGCTAATATTTCTGCAGTAGGTTTTAATTTTAAACCTTCGTTATCATGGAATAATGCTTCGTTTAATTGTTTTGGAGAATTTATATTAAGAGTAAGCCACCTTCCAGTGTTTCCAGTTTTGGACTCAATAATTCCACGGATAATTTCACCGACTTTATCGGTTGCTATACCACATTCTTCGTGAAGCTCGCGAACCCGTTTCATATCAAGATGAAGGCGATTCTGTTCCATCTTCCGAAGTACGTTGCAAAAAGATTTTTCTAAGTCATATATGTCTTTATCAGTATCTTGGAATTTATCTTTAAGGTGAAAATATAACTTATAAGTAAAAATCCCGTCTGAACATCCGTACTCAAGACCTTCCCTTGGATGCAAAATAGCAAAATTTAAACCTAATTTATTTCGTTCTAAATATTTCTTTTGTTCAGGTGTAAAAAGCTCATCAAGTTCCACCATATCAATTCCGAAATTTATCTTAGATAGTTCTTTTAAACCAGCTGAGACTCCCTTAAGAGGGTTAATAACTTTTTGCATTAAGAAAGTATCTTCAAATTCACTTAGTTTCCAGAATTCTTTCCCTATTACAGGACGTAAAAAATCGCAATCAAACTTGGCATTGTGAAAAATAACGCGAGTCCCAGCATCAACCATCCGGGTTATTTCATCCCAGGTAGAGTCCCATGGGAGATTTTTCGAATCTTCCGGTTCATGAGTGATAGGGATGTAGTACCCATGTTGTCCATCGAATGAAATACATATACCAGCTATTCTATCGATTGTTCTCATCCCATGACGGGTCGTTTTCCCATCTTCAAAATAAGAATCAGGATAAATTCGATTATCGATCCCAGTCGTTTCTAAATCGAGGGAACATACTTTTCGTTTGATGCAAGTGTCAACTAACTGTTTTAATTGGTTAATGTTTTCAACCAAATGAAAGTTGTAAGTAGAAAACCATTCTTTATGTATGTCCGCTCGATCGCTCATCTGTTGGGGAAGCATCGTAAGACCTTACACTCAGTGAAAATTTCAAATGTCTAAACCCGATTATTATAAAATCTTAGAAGTTCAAGAAACTTCTACAGAAGATGAAATAAGAAAGGCATATAGAAATATAGCTGTTAAAAATCATCCTGATAGAAATCCGGGTGACCCAAATGCTCCTTCAAAAATGAAATTGATAAACGAAGCTTACGGAGTTCTATCAAATTCATCTACAAAAATAAAATATGATACAGAAAGACAGTTTAGAGGAGGACAGTTTAGATATCAAGTAAACATTAATGGAAGACCACAACAACCAAACATAGATATTGGCGCAATAAACGATTTTTTCAAAAAAACTGGTGACAATCCGTTCGATAACTGGTTTAAATCACAAAAAAGAACAAATCCAGAGAAACGAGGAGAAGATGTTTTATCATCCCTCATTGTTTCTCTTGAAGAAGCTTTAAGTGGGTGCTGGAAAATAGTCCCATTTGAATCAATAAGATCGAATGCTCCATGTAGATTTTGTTCAGGTTCGGGGAAAGAACCGGGAGGAAAAGTATCTCCATGTGATACTTGTTCTGGGAACGGAACAATTTGTTCTATTAGACAAGGCGGTATGTATGTCATTGCGTGTGGAGTGTGTGGAGGATTAGGAGTATCTAGTACTATTCTTTGCAAAAATTGCCATGGAACCGGAAAATTCACTTTAGAAAAAGAATTAAAAATAAGTGTTCCGGCTGGAGTAGAACATGGACAAAGATTAAGAATACCTGGATATGGGGTTCCAGGAAATCCCCCAGGTGATTTATACGTAGATATTCAAGTACAAATACATGATAAATTTGAAAGACATCAAAGTGGTTTATCTACTACCCATAGAATTAAATTGATTGAAGCGATCCGTGGGACATCAATCAAAATTGTTCTTCCTGATGGATTTGAATCTGAAATAAAAATTCCGCCCGGAACTCAACCGGGTGATACTATATCAATGAATGGAGTTGGAGCTCGAATAATAGGATCAAACAATAGAGGAATACTTCATATAACAATAAGTGTGGAAATACCTAAGAATATGACTGAAAAGGCCATGGGTCTTCTTGAAGAATTTGAAAAAGAAACTGCTAATCCATAGATATGACAACTATTCTTTTTCCATTAAAGTAATGAACAATTAAAGTAGAAAACTCTTCTTCTGAAGAAAGGATTGTTCCGACTTTAGTTGGTTCTCCATGCTCCCAACAAATGGGGATAGACTTTTTAGATAAAGCAACGTTTTTAGTGTTACATAATCTTCTATCAGCCATAACGCAGTCATTGAAAAATCGACAAAATTTATTAAGTTTTATCATAACTCCTACTGCAGGAGTTTTCAGATACTTTTGAAATTTGTCAGTATTCCCAAGTTTAGCTTCTTCAATGAGATCTTTTGGAATTTGAATACATTTATCGAGAACTTCTTCAATTTTGGATTTGTTTAAGTCACCCAGCATGGATGAAGAAATTTCTGCAACAAGAAGATTTTCCCCGGTACTACTTAACTTCAGTGAGTATTCATTGAATTTCATTGATCATTTCTATATCAATTTGTGTGTCTTCTACATCTTCCATTTGTTTTAATAGTTGCTTTAAAACTTGATTAAGTCCTACTCCTTGCTTTCTATCATTATCCCAATGAACCTCATCTATGACTCTGCAAAATTTAATATAATCTCTCATTGAGCACTTAGTCTTAATTCTCTTAAGTTTAGACTCTAAAATTTCAAGCATTTTTGGGACGTCGTTCCAATTTTTAGAAACATACTTGTCTCTTTTAATTCCAGTTTCATCTGGGATATCGATCCCTTCTGGAACCATCGGTATTTTAATACCGAATCTGCGCTCAAGGTCTTTGAGCGCATCCATGAACCCAACACTTTTAAATTTAGAAATAAACGCAGGAGAAGATGAAAAATTTAGTTTACATTTAAAACAATAGAAATTTCCCCATTTATTTTTCCCTACAGGGGCATAATATCTAGCAGAAGGACGATTATCTTGGCCATGGTTTGGTAAAGGACATTTAATTTGATAATCAGTAAACTTATCAACTAATTCTGTCCCATTTTCAATTAGAGAATCAAAGATCGAATATTTATCATTAACAGCTTCTATTCTTTTATCTATCCAAATTTTCATTTCTGGATTTCTAAATGTTTTTCCCATAATTTACATTACATTTTCTGTCAGTCATACATACTATTCCATATCGACCATTATTTGGAGCTTCATTTATATTTATTCGAACTTTTGAACCAACTTTTATCATAGGAGCATGTCACTTGCGCTCAATGAAATCTTACGGGATGCTTCAAGCAAACGATCATTAGTCATATCTAGCATTCCAGTCTCAATAGCGCGCATTCGTTTTGATTGCCAAATAATTTTCCCAACCATTCGTTCGAAAAGCTGATTTTCACGATTTTTAAGGTTCCCAAGATAAAATTTTCCTTCAGCACGAAGAGCATCATTCAAATAGGTGTAAGTTAGAACATCTGCCGATTTCTCAACTTCGTTCGCGTATTGTATAGCGGCAAAATCATATCGACCGTCATTCTTATCTGCTCGGAGTTTTCCTTGTCGATTGATTTGAAAAAGAGCCAAAACTGGAACTGCTCTTCCTCGAGCAAAATTTAAAGCAAGAAGTCTTGCTTCGCGTACAACGCTATTGACTGATACAACATGATCATTTGATCGATGTTTAGGATTTACAAGACCTAAGTGGTCTATTACTATCCCATCACAGTCATATTTGTTATGGAACATCTCAGCTTTTCGACGTATGTCACCAATATTTACTTCTTCTGAAGGACGCCAAACATAAAGTTTTCCTTTACATGTGGCATGGAAATCTTGGGCGATGATTTTGAATCGTTCTTTATCTCGGGGATTCAACAATCCATCGCGCACATCTCTATAGTCAAGACCAATATACCCGTCTTTCTTGTTCCACTCAGTAACAAATTTTCCGTGGGAAGAATGGATAACATAAATTTGGCGTCTTAATTGCTCATATGGCATTTCTAGAATTGCGTAGAAAATGTTTTTTCCATAAATCATTGCGTTGTTATATGCGTAGTTTAAAGCTAACGAAGATTTAAGCTCGCCTGCAAAACCAGCATGAATCCAATATTCTCCGCGCTTATGACCCCGACACGCTTGGTCAACAGGATCGAGTCCGAAAAGATTTCTATTTATATATTTCCCTTGTTTTTCTAGTTTCTCGTATTCATCTAAAACTTCGTTAACATCGTCCGCAACAACGCCTTCAAGTTTTTCACCTGATTCAACTCTCGTGAAATTATGGAGACTTTCATAAACATAATTAACAGCGTCGTTTATTCCGCGAAGTATTTTCTTTCCGTTTACTGGTTTTTCTAAATTTCTCCCATGCTCTGCAATAACTGAAGCATCACGACAAACCAGACCGAAATTTCTTATTTGTTGCTGTTCAAGTTCAGCACGAACAATAGCTAGATAGTTCGTTTTTATGAATGGCTGAGACTTTTTAATCTCATTTATTCTAGTAACAACATCAATTTCGTCTTTTTTCTCAAAATACTCTTGCACCAGACTAACATCTGGTGGCGATTGCATTTGCCCGTAAAACTTCTCCAAGTATTCATGAATTTTTTTGTCTTCTTCAGTATGAAACTCTAAATTATGTTCTTGAAACTTGATCCAATTTTGTAAACAATCATCAGCATCGGGGGAGCTCCCGATCTGAATCAAACCCCTTAAAAGCCTGTCCATTATTCGTTCCTTTGGAAAGGCTTTTTCTTCAAACCCTTACCGTACATACTTAAAGAACCCTCTAACGGTTCCTCATCAGGGATTGATTTTATTCTTACTTTAGGTTTTGGTTCTGATTCTGATAGCACCGGCCCCACAACTCTGGTTTCACCAGAGTTAATAGGATTAACAGATTCTGGGCGAAGAACATTCGGATTCATAATTTGTCGAGGGGTGACTCTTGGGATAGATATTTTTAAAATTGAACTTTGAATTAGATCCATGACTGAATCTGAATAAGCAAAACTAGAGTTAGAAAAAGGTTTGTCCATATCGGAAAAAATCCAAATCGGCATTGATTTATCGAGTCTATATGAGATCGCCTCTTCTAAAGCCCCGGAAGCTGCTTTGTTCTTATATGAAAGCTCATTTAATTTGACGATAGCAAGAAACGGAGGACTCATCAGATCTTCTAGGTTGTTATAAACTGCAGCGTCCTCATCTTTCATGGCCTTTCTAGCGTTAGCAGACTTTGAACCTACGAAAACATCAACAATTTCTCTTTCTCCTATTAATTTTATGAATTTATTACTATGCTTAATCATAGCAGCTTTTATTATGGCTTTCATATCTGGCCAAGACGAAATTATGAAATAAGATTTGTTTATTTCGTCTATGATTTTTAATGAAATATGTCCAGGAAGAACTTCACTATTTCGTACATAAGGAGGCATAGAAGCGGAAATCCTTCTAATAACAGAACATTCACATTCATATAATTTTCCCTCTTTTTCTATGGCCCCGATGCCGTTACACGTTTTACAAACATCAATCATTGAGATACATTACACTAAATTTCTACCGAAATTATTGAAATTTTATCTTCTTCTACTACGGGTTTCTTTTTTGAAGGATGAATCTTTTTTGAAGATTGAATCTTCTTATTTGTTTTATCGAGGAGAGTTCCTTTATCTCCAGCATTTCTGCCAGAACGTATTTCATGGAAAATATCCATGGCTCCCATATCTTGGGTAAATTTCAAACCTCCTGGAAGGTTATCACCTGCAACTTTATCCGCTAAATGTTTCTTAGAACGAAGGGCTTTAATTACATGTTGATCTATGGTCTTTTTCCCGTCTTTCTTTTGAGCAAGCAAGTGGGTGGCTACGACTGAAGTATGGACACTTCCAATCCGGATCATACGTCCGATTATTTGTAAATAATCTCCCCAACTCCACGGGGAATCGAAGAAAATCATATGCTCCGCTGAATGAAGATTAATAGATTCAGACCCTGCAGTAGTAATCAGAATAACATTAACTCCAGATTCCATATTTTGGAACGTGTTTTTTGCTTGTTCACGAACTCTCGGGTCATTCTCTTTTCCAGTAATCCTTACATGTTTAATTTTTGCTTCTTCAAACAATACGCCGATCCGGCTAACCATTCTCTCAAATCGAGAAAAAATAATAACTTTCTTCTCGTCAAGTTCGTCCGAAAGAAGCTCAAGAAGGATTTCTTCTTTTGAAGATTTTCCTTCAAAAGGATTACCATCAGCATCAGCGATTAAACATGGGGAATTCACGGCTTGTTGGCAAAGAACTAGTGAAGCTAAAACTTGCCCGGCGTTATTCTCATCTTCATCCTGCGTAAGGACTCCAGACTCTGCTAAATCATATAATTCTTCTTGTTCATCAGTAAGTTCGCATATAAGTTCACGAGTTATGAGATCTGGGAGTTCTTTGGCCACTTCGTGCTTCTTTCTTGATAGATAATACGGCTCAATCTTTGAAACAAATTTATCGAGATTCTTATATCCTACAACTATCGGGACCTGGCGGCCTCTTCCGATGGATTGCATTTTAGTAACACAGTATTCATTCATGAAATGAGTTACTTTAGGAAAAAGCGTCGGTTGAATGATACGAAACAACGAGAAAAACTCCATGAGTCTATTTTTAACCGGAGTAGCCGTCATCCCGTATACACGGTTACACTCCATAGATAGTTCTTTGGCTATTTCATGAATTTTTCCCTTATAGTTTTTAACTTTGTGAAATTCGTCAAATGTAACCAAAAATTTCAATTCCTGATTATTAACTTTGAGTTCTTGAATTCTATCTAAAATTCCGGGAACTCTTCGAACTGGATTAGCTAGAGTATCAGCTTTTTCAAATTCAGACCGAGCAGCTTCTCTTCCATTCTTTGCATTAAGTATTGATTCTATTTCTTCTTTATCGGCAAACTCGTGGATATTATCAGATTCTCCACGGATCAACTTAGATATGGACTCTTTCAATTCATATGAAAGATTCTCAAAATAAATATCAAAACGAACTCGAGCTTCTTCAAATTTTAACTTTGATTCTTCATATTTAGCTTTAAATTCTCGGGCTTTTTGTTTAGCCTCCTTAATTTCAGGACCCTTTATTTTTTCTCCAATGAGATTTTCTTTTAAATCTCGAAGAAGCATATCATATGTCATAATAAGAAGACGTTTTTTACTAGAGTCATGATTGAAAAAATCGTCATATAATTCTTGTCTTTTTCTCGGATCACCATTTACAGTAACAGTTTCAATACCTTGTAAAAATTTATGAGTTTCAGCTTCCCACTGAAAAAGGGATGATTTGTTAGTTACAACAATTGGTATGTAAGTCGGTTCTACCATCCATATATAACCGATAGTAGTTAACAATTCAATCGTTTTGCCAAGTCCAGTGTCGTCACCTAAAATATGCTTAGGGGACTGAAGAAGATTCATTATCCCTTGTTTTTGATAATTTCTAATTACGACTGGCCTTTCAACCCCATATTCATCCATAAATACGTCCCGAAGATATGGGGACGGTTTTAATTTTATATCTTGTTTTTCTCTAATTCTCCGAATCTCTTCGATAGCGTCTGACATGTTCAATAACTTACAATTGTTTAATATATCCGTATTTTTTCAGAACTTCATTCGGGCAAAAAGCAGTTTCTTTCAAATTTTCTGTTAAAACTTGGACTTTATTAAGATCCATCTTTAAAAAATTAGACAAAATATTCATTGTTATGTTTTGTTCTAAAACAAAATCTTCATATTTAATTTTTAAGAAATTTTTTGGTTTTGGAGTAGCTCGAACAATTTCTTCTTGATATATCCAACTTTCAAGTCTCTCATTTATTTTAGCAGTCATTTTTAAATGGGGTATACTTTCCCACACAATATGTTTTTTCGACAGTGAAGGAATTTGGAATTTCGGTCTCATTATAGATCCTTTAATATTAAATTTAGACAAATCATCAGTTATATGAGGACCCGATGTTGAACCTCTAGGGTCACGGACCCAATGAATGTAGTATGCTTCTGGAAACATTTTATATATCCAGGGTAAAGCTAAAACAGTTTCGGGCAATTTCCACCCCTTTTTTGGGTGGTGACTATTTAAGACTGGATCAAGGTACTCACGAACTAGTTTTGTAAATTCTTTTGGGACCTCTGAATTTATGAGAGGAGAAAAGTCCCATTGAGAATTCCCGATATAATCAACAAAGTTTCCCGCTAAACTAACGGCTTCATACATCTTTTTAGCAGGGACTAAATCTCCTGAATTATTCATCGGGCCCATATAAACCCCGGATTGAGATAAAGTTGAACTGGCCAAACGGGTTCCACTGTGGCCTCTTCCGATAACTACAACAAGCATACTATGACTATACAGTAATGACTTAAAAAATGACTTGGTAAAGTATACTCATGAGAATTATTAAAAGACCGGATACTATTATTCCAATAAACGGAACAAACAACAACTTCGGAATATCCGAGTTCATCAACTTCTTACTGAATTTAGACGAAAGATTCAATAAAGATGGTATTGGAGCCCGTTCGGCTTTCAGAATAGAAAAAGCTTGCAAAGTAGAAGGAGATATTAAGCTTGAAACTAATGACTGGACAAAATTGAAAGAAGCCGCTGAAAAACCTTCAAACGGATATGGAATATCACCGGCTCGTCTTGTAGCGCCATTCCTTGATGCTATAGAAGAAGCTAAAGAAGAATAGTATTTTCAATAACTGAAGTAAAACGTTCGCTCCAATCGTCATATTTACGAGTGGAGGCTATTTCTAAAGAAAGACCTGATAAATCTTTCTGTAATTGTTTTGATTCGATTAGTTTAATTATTCCAGCTCGTAAACTGTTGATATTATACTCAACATAAATTGCTGCTTCTTTACATGTATCTATATTTCCTGGGACTTTTGTTACAACACAAGGAAGCCCAGTCGCCATCGCTTCCAATAAGGCGAGAGACATTCCTTCATTCTGACTTGGAAAAACAAAAATATCCGCTGATCTAAGATATTTTATTATTTCTTCTTCTTTTTTTATACCAAGAAATTTAATATTTTCATGTCTAGGTTTGATTATATTCCCATCACCAATTAACCAAAGTTCGCATTTTAAATTTTCAACAGCTTGAATTAAAATATTTGTTCCCTTATGAGAACCAAATTGTCCACAATAAATTAGTATAGGAACGTCTCGAGTAAGATCGTTATCTTTTGGCCCTGGGATGAAACTAGGTCTAGCGACATTTTCAATCAACTCAACTTTTGATCTCAGTTGCTTAAACATTTTCCAAGCATGTTCGGCAACCGTTACTAAAACATCGTAATCTTTATATACAAAAGCTGTTTTTTCAGAAACTTCTGTTATTACATGCGATATTTTCGGAACACGAAGCCATGGCCATTGATCTCTAGAGTAAATAATGCCAACTGAAGCTTCTTTAATTGTATTTCGATTGTCAATCCAATTTATTTTATGTTTTGTTGCATTTTGTAACATCTGCCCAACTATTCCAGCTCCTCCCATCAAACAGTCTGCCCTGTTTGATACTATGTGAACTGCGTTTATTTGCATAATTGGATTAAAGTTTCTACTGATCGATTAACTAATAACGGTTCTATCCACCGTTCTGCATTTTGATCCGATGAGAAGAAAGAACGCCACAGAGTTTGATACAGCATGTTTGCATCGTCCGGTATAGGTTTTTCTTCTTCCATACGGTCCCCCGGACGTGGTTGTGTAATCATAATCGGTATGGATGTGTCACCTATCAATTCAGTAGCTAAATCTAAAATTCGTGTTAACTTACCAGGCACATAAAACATGTCCTTACCAAGAGACAACTGAACAGCACGTAAAATAGAAACGCAAGCATTATTTAAGGAAACAAAATAACGCGTCATATTTGGATCAGTAACTGTGACAGGTTGTTTGTCGGATATTTGTTTTTTAAACAATTCAACAACATTACCAGATGACTCATACACATTAACGAGTCTGATGATTGAGTATCCAGAAAGCAAAGTATAAATTTCTGCAGCTCGTTTTGAATATCCAAGAACATTTACTGGATTATTTGCCTTATCCGTGCTGATCAATAGCATTTTTGGCACAGAATATTTACGACAGGCTAATACGACATTTCTAGTACCTAATGTATTGATGTTTATAGCTTCGTCTACATGACTCTCTAAATAATCAACATATTTATTTGCTGCTGCATGTATAACAACACGAGGTCTATAATGACCGATAACTCGCTCAACTTCGCTTATGTCACAAATATCAACGCGTCTACCATGGGTTTCTCGAATATCGAGCTTAATGATTTCTTCAAAAAGAGGTTCATGCAAAAAAGTAGAAAGAGACTTACATAATGCGGAACCAATACTACCACAAGAACCAGTTACGAGTATCATGTTAACGCTTCAGCTAAAATTTTAGATAAGACTTTATGGTCGAAATATTTTTCAGCAATTTTACGGTTTTCTGTTCCCATTCGTTGACGCTCATTTGGATCGTTCTGTAACCACATAACACCATCCAAAAACTCTTTTTTTGTTCTAGCACAAACACCTTGACATCCATACTGATCGAAAATTTCTCTATTTGCTCCAACGGAGGAAGATACAACTGGCAAACCTGCTGCCATATACTGAATTATCTTAAAGGCACACTTACAACGAGTCCAATCATTATCAGGAAGAGGAGCAAGACCGATAGAGCACCCTAAAAGACCTGAAGTCTGAGTTTCATTTGACCAAGGAATGAACGTGGAATCTACATTCCACCTTGGCTTTAAATCACAAATAACTCGAACTTGGTTAGTTTTATTAAGAACATCACTAAACCCGGTTAAATAAGGAACTGTCGAAGACGAACCGGTCCATACTAAGGGACAAATTTGATCAGAGTGTGTATTAGTTTTATATACACTAGTGTCTACGCCAGTTCTCCAAATACGGACGTCTTTAGCCCCTGCCGTTATGGCTGCTTCTGCTAAAGAATCGCAACCGGCTAAAACTATTTTAGTTCGTTTAATCGTATGTTCAAAAATTGCTTTAGGACATAGTAAATGCACACCATCATCATAGTCGTAAACAAGAGACTCTTGCCTATATAAAACTCTATGCGCCCAAATTTTATTTGATGTCGATTTATGAACGATTTTAATTTGTAACGATTTTAAAAATGGTTCTACTCTTGCTTTATACGACGGACAATTTCCAACACGATCAGTAATGCACTCAATCATTCTTATAAAAATAACCCATATGTTTGTAGGTCCGTTACAGCTTGACCCAGTTGGTCAGGGCGCAGGGTGCTTCGAGAAGTAGTCTACGGTCAGGTGCGTGAAGGTTGCCGTAATTAAAACAGCCTCCAGTTTCCGATCACAGGGTCGTACCAGACAGTTACGGTCTCATCTTGCAAAAGAACACGGTTGGCGGCGCCTATTAGCAAGAATCTATTAGAAGCGGTGCTGGACCCGCTAGCATGTACTAGCGTGATGTTGTTAGCACCAATGTTGCATAGTCGTTTGACTGTATTAGAAGATGCCGCAGCATCCAGCCCTGTGATGTTGAAGGCGCCGCCAGAGGACGTTAGCCTCAACATCTCAGACTTGTTCCAGCCGGTTGGCGCGTAGTCGTTTTGACTGGCAGTGATTGTCGGTGAGATCACAACGTAGTCAGCGCCGCTGGCGATGATGCCCCCACCGGAGGTGGAGTAACGAAGATACGAGCCATCTGCCGGTAGCGGTGAGGCCAAACTGGCGACAACGTTCAGCCCTCTAAGCGCCTTGACTTCGACTGTCGTGTCCAGCCTGAAGCCGATGTCTCCTTGAACAAGGACATCTCTCCATATAGGGCCAATTCGAGCGAGGACCGATCCGGTTCCCGTTCCGGTTTGAGTAAGAGTCACCCCTTGCAGCTTAGCTATCGATGATACTCCGAACGCATCGACTACTATGTCGCCTGATGCAGCAACCCAATCGGGGCTCGTAGGACTTGTGATCTGGCGAAGTGTTATCGTCGCCGCTGCTAGCGCACTGGCTTCTAGTATCGTCTGGCCAACGACGTTGCAGAAATACAAAGACGAGGCAAGTTGAGCTATCGTAACCGGATAGGGAGACCCGATAGGGACTCCAGCACTGCTCGCTTCAGGGTTGCCTACCAAATCAGACCTAAACAGTTCGCCTAGAGTAGTGAGTTGGTTCTGAGCCCACACAAAAAGCTTTAAGAGTGTCGGCTCATAGAACGTTGATATCGGACTAAGGAAATATGCCGAGTAGTCAAGCGTCGTAGTAACGCTTAGTGGATTGACTGCTAGGTCAAACGCCTTCTGGTCTGCGAAAGAAGACGCCCATACTGCATTGTCCCCCAACGAAATCCAATCGACATTGGATATAGCCAGCGTGTCATCCACCGTGTTTCCAGTCAGCTCGATCCGATCAACGTTGCCGGTTGACACCACGAACAACCTTGGACCGCTTCCGCCGTAGTGCGCCGCATTCGGGTCGTACACAAGGGCGCCCAATGACCCAATGACTCCGGTCGTAGCAACCGTAGCTGTAGGAGCTGCTGGTGATGAAGCTAGGTAACGGTTAACTGAGTCCGTAGCGTTGTCTGATACCCAAACGTTTCCGTTCTCATAGGCGATTCGTCCGGTCGGATTAGCTGTCCCAGAAATTGGGTAAACAACGAATGACCCTGGGCTGCTAACAGGTATCTTGACCAGGGAGACAAGGCCGGTGATGAAACCGATTGTCCACAGGTTTGCAGATCCATCGTACACAAGGTCACTTACGGTGTCTGCAACAGCACCCAAAATGACCTGACTCACAAGATTACCTGTGGCGGGGTCAGTGCTGTTTATTGTAGGTACAGCAGATACCGCTAGATTACCTCCCGTAACCCAAACCAAGCCGCCCGCAACAGCACACCCCACAGGATATGCGGGTGCTGGTGGTGTACCGGAAGGAACGCTGAGTATGCTAGATCCGGGGCTAGCTTGGTCAGGGTCGGATGCGTAGGTAGAGTATTTGTTGGGCATGTTGTCCTACTCAGATGTTCTTGACGGCTTCCAAAACTGCTTGCCAGTCGATGTTGGTCGCAGCCACTCCCGTTACCTGCACGAGAATGTCGGTTCCACTGATTGTGAGGGTGGCATCCCACGAGGCTGTGTCCTCGTTCTGAGCTATCACCAGGGTACTGCCCACCTGGGTAATCGTCCCGCCAGTTCTCCGGAAGGTGCCCGTGAAGTAGTAACCCGCCGCTTCCGTGAAGTTGTCCTTCAGGCCCGTCACTTTCACCAGCAATTGGACAGCACGGTCATTGACGCTCAAACCCGAGTACGTGATGATCGTGGTGGCGGTGGCATCGGTGGTCTGGACCGTGGCCCGCTGCAAGGCACCGTTGAGGCCGACCATAGACCTGAGATTAACGGCATCCTGATCAGAGGTTTGATCCCCAACAATGGTGATCCTCCCACCCGCAACACTGACCACACCAGCGGTACCGGATCCGGTCTTGGCTCCGGGAGTAAGGGTGATGGTTCCCCCGTTCCCGTTTGTGCTGGTAGCAGCTCCAGCGGTGATGCCTATAGCTCCACCGTTGCCTGTTAGACCTGCTCCGCTGGTCCCTGCCTGGATCGTGATGTCCGGCCCGCTACTGGTCCCGGCTGAGTTGCCTGACTGGATCTGGATTGTCCCCGCTGCGTTGTTGGTCGCGGGGGCATCTGGAGTGGTGACAGCGATATTACCTGTAGCACCGTTCGTGGAGGCCCCTGTGGTGATGGCGATGTCCCCACCTTTACCCGAGGTTGCCCCACCAGCTCCACCCGTGAGGGTGGAGCTGCCTCCAACACCCGTAGCTCCAGCACCGCCTCCGGTAACCTGTGCATCTCCACCGGCTCCTGTGCCAGCGCCAGCACCACCCCGAACCCTACTGACACCTCCTGCCCCGTTCATAGCTAGTGATGCCCCGCCTCGGATCTCAGCTACGGCTCCATCACCTGTGGACCCTGTGCCAGAAGCACCTGCTTTGACTAGGAGTAATCCTCCGGTTGAGGTGCCAGAACCAGCACCCGCCGAGATGTTAACAGCACCACCTAGGCCGCTGGTGCTGAGTGCTGCCCCAGCGGTGACAGTGATCCCTCCACCATCACCCGTGGCACCAGCCCCAGAAGCTCCTGCGGTGATGGTGACTTGCCCAGCGGTACCTGTGCCGGTAGCGACACCAGCCGTGACAGAGACGCTGCCACCTGTGTTGTTGCCACCGACTGCGGCAGCACCCGTGAGGGTGATAGCTCCACCATTGCCACTGACGGGCACACCTCCTAGTACAGATACGCCACCGCCATTGCCCGATGTGGACCCGCCCGGGCCACCCTTGATGGTGGTGACTCCACCAACCCCGGTCGAACCCCCAGTTCCGGAAGTGATGTTGACGACCCCACCAGTGGTTCCCCCTGTGCCGCTGGAGCCAGCGGTCATCGAGATATTGCCGGGTGTACCAGTGGAGACAGAATCCCCAGCGTTGAGAGTAAGATCCCCTCCGGCTGCTGTGCCTCCCTGACCCGCACTGCCTTGAATAGTGACAACTCCACCCGCTCCAGCAGTCGGGGTTCCTCCTTGAACAGTGACCGCTCCAGCCGTTCCGGATGGGGTTCCACCGCCTGAGATCGTAATGGCCCCACCGTTGCCTGAGGTCCCGCCTGCACCACCCGTTAAGGTGACTAGACCACCTGCGAATGTAGCGGCCCCTGCTCCACCTTGGATTGCCGCATCACCACCGACAGCACCCACACCGGCTGCACCCAGTAGCTTGTCGCCTGAGGTCAGGATGATGTTGTGTGCGCTTGTGGTGTTTCCAACACCGAGGACTGCTGAGAGAGAGGAGGCAGCGGCACTGCCCAATGCGAAATCAGTCCCAGCGGAGTCTGTGAAGAAGAGTGTCGTGGGTCCTGTGTTCTTGACCCAGATCGCTCCCTTGCTTGCACCGGGGGCAGCGGGAACGGCAGCGACTTGGTCGAACTGAATCTCGGATCCAAGCCCAGTGATTTGAACGGTACCTAGAGTACCCGCACCATTCTTGTTGCCTGGATGGAGAACAACATTTCCACCCGAACGAGCATTGGAGGTATCAACACCATCTCCGGCAGTGAGGTTGATGGAACCACCATCCCCGTCAGTTGTAGTACCAACTGTGAGGTTGATAGCTCCACTAGGCTGTCCACCAGCTCCGGAACCACCGTTACCAGAAGTGAGAGTGATCGAGCCAGCCGTGGAGGTTGTGCCACCGTTGCCAGCCTTGACGGTGACGTTACCGGCGGACCCCGCGGAGACACCGTTTCCGGCTGTGATCGCTACAGTACCGCCTGCGCCTGCACCTGTGGCATTCCCGGCTGTGAAGGTTAAGCCACCACCATCTTTGTTCGAGCCAACGCCATTCTTGGCGAGGAGCGAGATGGCTCCACCGTTACCAGCAACCGGAGTTCCTCCATTGAGGGTGACATTGCCAGCATTCCCTGTTGAGGTACCGCCAGCACCGGCTGTGATGTTGACGTCGGCAGCAAATCCAGTAGCCCCACCTCGGCCAGCAGTGATGTCAACGTTAGGGGCTGTTCCTGAGCCAGAGGCGTTGCCCCCTGTAATGGTGACCCCACCACCGGAGTTGTTGCCCCCTACGGCATTGGCCCCTAAGAGGGATACCGCTCCCCCCGCTCCAGATATGGGTGCTCCACCTTGAACGATAATAGCCCCACCGTCCCCGGAGGCCGACCCACCAGCTCCACCTGAGATTGTAGTTAAGCCACCGACCCCTGTAGTTCCACCGACTCCTCCTGTGAGGTTGACTGCTCCTCCTGTCCCAGAGGTATTCCCGTTACCCGCAGTGATGCTGAGGGCAACTCCCGGATTCGTCGCAACTTGTCCGGCAGCCGTCTTCAGGATGTTGCCCGAAGATAAGATGACATCGGTACCTGTAGTGTAGGCATCCGTGCCAGTCGTGTTCCCAGAAGTCAGGACAGACGCAAGTGTCCCACCCCCACCACCGGATAAGACGTCGAAGTCAGTTCCGGCGCTGTCTGTGAAGAACAACTTTGTGGGAGCAGTGTTCTTGACCCAGACTGTCCCCTTGCTTGCACCCGAGAACGGAGTGCTGGCTTGTTCATCAAGAACAAGTCCTGTCGGATCAATCAAACCATCAACAGTGAGTTTGCCTACAACGTGAACGACTCCACTAACCCCCGATCCAGTTCCAGTCCCTGGAGTGAGAACAATGTTTCCGCCGTTCCCGTTCACACTAGTAGCGTTCCCTGATGTTAAATTTATTGCGCCACCGTTGCCGGTGGCACCTCCTCCGCTATCACCGGTTATAACTATAAATTGCCCACCGTCACCGGTTCCAGTACCAGAACCGGTTTGGAGACCTAATAGTCCGCCAGTTCCATTAGTGCTGATTGCGTTATTAGCCGCTATCCCTATTGTCCCACCATCACCAGTAGCACCAGCTCCGCTAGTTCCAGAATGAATTGCTATACTACCACCATTAACGGCCCCGTTCCCAGGTGCGGCAAGTAAACCAATGCTTCCTCCTGAAAAACCGGGAGCAGCTGTGCCACCTGTTAAAGCAATAGTTCCGCCAGCATCGTCTGTTGAATTAGCAGCATGAATAAGAAAAACACTTATACCACCAACTGTGGATTGATCTTTTTGTCTGATTTCAACTATGCCTGTAGGAGCACTACCATATTCAACTACAGTCGCTGGAAAACCTGGGGCTAGAAAAGTATTTGTCACCCCTTCTGGGTCATGGTTTATAAATGATGATCCTCCAGATGAAGTTCTGAAATCAATAGTCCCGAAAGCGATTGATTGATCTGTGAGTTCTAATATTATATCTCCACCAACACCGGCTCCACCCCCGCCTCCGGCAATGAGAGAAATATTTCCACCCTTAGTGCCCCCGGAAACAGCAGAATCTGTTTGTAATGTTATGTCACCACCAAATTCTCCAGTCCCAGTAAAAACTGTAAAATTTCCGCCTCTACCAGTTCCAGTGCCACCACCATTGCCCGTTATTATTGTTAAATCGCCACCAGTGGCGGCAGCAGATAGTGGATCTGCGGCACCAGTGGTTATGTTTATCGGTCCACCATAATCATCATTAAATGTGTCGCCTGCGACAATATTAATTATTCCACCACCAAATGCGGCTCCTCCTGTAGCTGAAGAATCACCGGCTAGTATATCAATATTTCCGCCAGCACCTGAAAAAGTTCCGCCCCCACCGCCCCAAACATTTACTCTTGAACCTACTCCGAGAATTCCCTGATCACCACCAATTATCTCAACTCTTCCTCCCCTTGAATATGGAGAAGCAGATTCACCACCAATCACTCGGATTTTTGACCCTAAATCAATTCCATTATTAGCATCGCCACCAGTTATTGTAACGCTTGCTCCGTTTCCATCAGTGGGGCCAGGACCTTTACCTATGCCCGCAAAAATTTCTATATCGCCACCGATATTGGAGCTATCATTACCGCCATACGCGGTTATTTGTCCAGGAGTTGAAGTACCACCACCGTTAGGATCACCACCGCGAAGAATGGCAGGCCCTCCGACTCCATTTATAGAATCGCCACCAGTGACAAAAATCGTTCCACCAGTAAATCCGGTGTCCGCCGAACCGGCAGTGATGTTAGTGTTACCACCACCAGCCCCGTTCCCTGTTCCGCCCTGAATTACAAGATTGATCCCGGAATCACCAGGATTTTGTCCAACAGCTGTAGATATAATATCCCCGTCAGATATTATTATATTAGAACCAGGTGTATAAGCATCAACCCCTGTCGTATTACCAATAGCTAAAACGGATGTTAAACTTGAAGCACTGCCAGATAAGACGTCCCAATCGACTCCAGAACTATCAGTGAAAAATAATTTTGTGGGCGAAGTATTCTTAACCCAAACAGTCCCTTTATTTGTTGGTGGGGTAAATGGAGAAGATGCTTGTTTATCAAGAACAAGCCCTGTCGGATCAATCAGTCCCGTGACAGTGAGTTTTCCATTTATTAAGACAACGCCGTTGGTTCCGGTTCCTGTTTTGGAACCGGGGTTGAAAATGATGCTACCACCACTACCGTTAGTGCTGAGAGAATTCCCGCCGTTAACAGTAACACTCCCGCCGTTTCCTGCAGCTCCGACTCCAGAAGCTCCGGCCGAGACACTAGCGTTTCCACCACTCCCGTTTAAAGCTGCGCCAGCTTGGAGCGATACTCCACCACCAGTTCCACCAATAGTTCCACCAATTCCACCGAAAATATTAACGAAACCGCCTGCTGCAGTTCCGTTTCCGTTGCCTGACTGAACTAATAAATTGACTCCAGGATTACCAGGAAACTGTCCACCAAGTGTTCTTATAGCGTTTCCAGTAGATATAATAATATCTTTTCCTAAAGTATAAGCGTCAGAACCAGTCGTGTTGCCATTCGTTAATGTTTGGAATAAATTAACTCCACCACCGGGAGGTGGTGGAGGGGACACTGGTCCCGGAGGGCCGGGTGGACCTTGGAATCTCCCAAGAGTAGAAGCGGTTCCGGGTCTTCCAATTCGAAGAGTGAACGAATATGAGAAAAAATAAGTAGGGGTTGTATTCGAAGGAGTTGTATATTTAATTAATGAAATTTCATTTATGACGAATGTCCCCGGGACAATCCCTAATTGTCTAAAAACTTCAGTTGAGTTAGCGACTAAAGTGTTTAGAGGGGATTGTAACGCAGCGTCGGAGCTCATTATGACGAGAGCTTCGACCAAATCAAGAGAAGATATTTTTCGGGTCGCTGATATGGATATGGCCATGCTAAACTAGCAAGGCCACGAAAGTTCTAATCTCGATCAGAAGCTAAAATAAATACCGGTCAAATTCCCGAGGGTGAACCCATCATACCTAATAGAAAAATTAGAAAATCCACCAAAATTTTTGGTAATATCAACACCAGGACCGATTCCGAATGAGCGGGCTCCAGCGTAAATACTTAAATTTACTAAATTCACGTGGAAAAAATCAAATCCGATCCCAAAGTCCATTCGTTCCGGAACGGTCAAATTTTTCTTGAAAATCTCCGGGATCAAGAATCCGGCTTGAGCTCGGATTCTTAGTCGGAACATCGGATCAGGAGGCTTCTCCCGATAGTATACTTGAATAGGAAGAGTAACTTCCATGTCACGATCTATGGTATCTCCTATTTTTAATTTTAATTTAATAGGTTTTGTACTCCCTCCGTTAATATATACTCTATTTTCCCAATCCCTCACGATGATTATGGGGTCTTTAGATATGATTTGGGCTGGAGAATTCTTAATATTTTCTAATTCTTCAACAACCTTTCGGAGTTTTTCCTTTTGATCTTCAGTAAGACAAACTCCTCCGGGCGGTGGTTCTTGGGCAAAAGCCGAAGAAGTGGCAAGGAAAGCCAGGAGAAATATTCTTTTTATCATAATGCACCGATAATAGACTCGACCTCATCCTTAGACAATAGTTTAGCTATCTCAAAGTGCATGCCGTCAAGCCTTCCATTTTCAAAACCAGGTCTTCTAAAGTGGCCTCCCCAGTATAAACCCAATTTATTTGCTATGGGAACTAACTCTCGAATAGATCCGGTTTTTCCAACAAGAGCTGGAACTGTATTTAGATAATTCCAAGGAACATTTATATCAAAGGCACTTCCATAACTATGGTTAGATAAAACGGTTCTAGACCCACGTATGAACCGGGCAGAATATGAACCTCCCCAAGATTTAACGAGACCTATTAAACCAGCCTTTTCCCAAGCCCTAAATACTCCGGAGAATTGATCGGCTCCGGCTTTATGGAATGGGAATTTTGTAAGATTTGAAGTTCCAAGTAAACCTTTAAGTTGAGGAATTTCAACTGAAACTATATTTTTTGAATACCAACCATCAAGTATTGTGACTGCTTCTGGGTTATCAATTGTTCCAGAAGGTTTAAACTGAAAAGCTCCGAAAAAACTTTTCTTTTGATCACCATTAAGTGGCGATAAATCAATTGGAGGCGGTGGCCAATTCGGACCATCTTTCCCACTGTAATCATCTTTAAGGACCCCATATCCTAAATTTAAAGCTTGGGCTAAAGTTAAAGGACCTACAGATCCATCGTTATCTAACCCATGAGATACTTGGAATTTTCTGGTAGCTTCTTTTGTTGCTTCATTAAAATTTCCATCAGCAGCTTCAGAAAACAACTCTTGACCTACAAGAAATTGTTCCCAAGATTTAACATCATCGCCCGTCGCGCCTAGTCTTAATACTCTCATAGTAAATCCTTGAGATGTAAGAGGTCAATTTTTGATATGCCTTTGTCGTTTGATTTAACTTCAACAACATTAGGACTTATTATAGTAACTTCACTAACATCTTTGTTCTTAACTCCTGTAGGGAGAGGTATTTTAATTTCACCCTGAGAAGGGTGAGTAACTATAACAACGTTCGGATCAGAAAAAATTCCAGGTTTCTTAATTTCTGTCGAAACAGGAGCTTGGACGAATCCTTTGTCGTCGGATTGACCGGGAAGAATAGGATTCCCTTTATCGTCTTTTCGATCAGGAGGAGGAATTGGCCGTAAGTCAGGGCTCTTCTTTCCCCAAAGAGACCCGATAAGCCCACCGATTTGAAACTTCTGACCGAAAGCGGCCAGGAAAATAGCTAAAAGAACTAATAAGACTGTTGCAGCTATTGCTAAAGGATAACGTACTGCAAATTTAAATATAGATAACCCAAGAGCTTTCAGATATTGTTTAAACTTTTCCATGCAAAACCCCGGTATAGAAAAACTATACCGGGGTTTTTGCGATAACTTTGGAGTTATGGAGTTATGGAATTATTTGGAAAGGACAACAGGTCCCAGATGTTCCACTAATACATCCCTTTGCCTTTAAATTTTGAATTTGAACAAACCCGTCAGCTCCATTGCATCCCATCCCATACGGAGTAGATGGAGTGTTTTGACTACAAGAGGCGTCAAGGTTAGGAACCCTATAACAATTATTTTGATTTCTGGTACAACAGAAAACTGATATACTACTAATGCTCACACCCATTAACCGACAATGTTCGGGAGCTTTAAACCCTGAGTTTGCACAGATCCTATTAGAGCAAGAATTGCTTAAACAGTCTATGTTGGATGAGCACATTTTCCCGACCGCACATTTTGCAGGGCTGCGGCCTCCACAATCGACGTCAGTTTCAGAAAGATTTTGAATGTTGTCTCCGTAAAATCCGCTGCACTCATAAGCATATGGATCATTTGGGTCCCCACCACATTCAGTTGCATATCCTGGCTTGCAGCCATATTCTTGATGATCATAACAGTCAAGATTGTCGTACGGGTACGGGCAGAGTCCTTGAACTAGCGGATCAGAGTTAATATTGCACCCATACCCGGAATATCCTAGGTAAGTTGGGGCACAAACAACAGCTTGGGTTTTTCCGCAAGAATCTACTGTAGTAGTAGTTCCACACTGATAACCTAAATTAGCACAAATAGACGCAAAGTTTAGAGGGTTAGGTACGCATATAATGCAAGAACCAGTAACACAAGACGTGCTTGCACAGTCAGTACCAGTCTTACACTGTTGACCATTGCTACATCGAGTAGTACATATGGTTCCACCACAGTCTATGCCTGTTTCATCTTGATTCTTGATACCGTCATTACAACTTACACACTTATTATTTTCACAAATTTCACCAGTTACGCACTGATGAAGACAACTGGATATGTTTCCACAACCATCTGGAAGTTGGCCACAAGTGAATCCGTCATTAGCACATGGTTGTGGGACACATATAGTTCCACCAGTACCAGTTGCACCACCAGTACCAGTTGCACCACCAGTACCAGTTGCACCACCAGTACTAGTTGCACCACCAGTACTAGTTGCACCACCAGTACTAGTTGCACCACCAGTACCGGAGTCTCCAGTACCGGAGTCTCCAGTAATCCCACCAGTGTTAGTAGCAACACCGGAGTCAACACCGGAGTCAACGACAACCCCACCAGTGTTAATAACAAGTGTAGTACCCCCAGTTCCAGTACCCCCAGTTCCAGTACCCCCAGTTCCAGTACCCCCAGTTCCAGTACCCCCAGTTCCAGTACCCCCAGTTCCAGTACCCCCAGTTCCAGTAACGGAGTCAGATTTAACACAAAGTGAACTTAGACAAGAAAGTTCCTTATCGCATGTTCCGTTGGGGTAACACTTGTTTCCTTCCGATCCGGGATTAACATCTCCGGAGTCAAATGAGCTTCCAGCCTTTAAACTGGAAGTGTCTGTTCCTCCACAAGCAGTCAGCAAGAGAGCGAAGTTGATTATTAGATTCTTGATTTTCATGGTGTCTCCTTAAAATCTGGTACTTAACTTCCTTTAGGATTTACGAAGTATTAGATTTTTAAACTCGTAGAGTATATAGATGGCAAAAGAAGATTTTATCGATAAACGTTTAAGCCAAACAGATGGACTAAACAAAATTTTAGGTTCTATTCAGGATAGTTTAGGAGTTATAAAACCATTTATGGATACATATCCAGAATTAGTATTGAAGTCGATAGAGGATACTATCGATAATTTGAGTATTATTCAACAAAAATGTTCAGAAAAAAATATTGAAATTCCTGATAATTTAACAGAATTAAAAAATAAATTTGAACTACTGAAATCTAAGCAACTGGAGATATCGAAATGATCCCGTTCATAATCACTAGAAAAGATATGGTTAGTTTAAAAGCCTGTAGTCCAGGGCTTGATTTTTTTAATTCAATAACTGAAAAAGACGCTGATTTAATCCTTCCAGACGGATGGACTATAATGCATAGTGCCATGCTTCATAGTCTTAACCCTGGGCACCTAAAATGGGTTCTTGAAAAAAAACTAATCCCTAATTATGATATGTCAGATTTTATTAAGAAACCAGTTTCAATGGATATGTCTTCTAATCTTGTTATATCCGATGAAGTTAGAACAAGATTAGAACAACTTCGTCAGTCCATACCTTCTAAAATAGCAGATTGATCACGAGTTATCAAGAATAGCAACATTTAGTTGCATGTATGAAGTGTTTGCATGTTCATATTTAGCAGGATTAGTAGCGGTATTTATATTTGTATAAACTCCTCTTAAAAGAGCCGTGTTAGTAATACTAGTAGCATCTATATTAAATGTAGTGACTCCAGTCCCATCTAATGAATATTTAACTTGTGCACCGGCACCATCTCTCATTTTTAATTTAATTTGTCCTGGACCATTGAAAGGTCCGACTGAACAATCATTACCAACACAAACTCCGATTATGCCTTGCTTCGCATATATTATATTGGCAGCAACCGACGTCGTACCAATATAAATCTGATCAAAGCCTGCGCCTCCATTGTTTGCTATGACAGTATTATGCGAAATGTCAACAGACGAACATATATTATTAGTCGCATCAGCCCAAAAATTGGATTTTACTTCTATTCCAAGAGTTGTACAACCTTGAATACGATTTCCTCTAATAGTTATATTGTCCCATCCAATAGGGCTATTTAATAGAACAGGAGCTGTATTATTATTACAAACTATAGAGATCGCTCCTAACGGAACAGCATTTGCACACCCGGAGATTTGATTGTCATTAATAACCAGATTAGAGATATTTCTGTTTGTTCCATCAGCTAATGTATTCCAAATAAAGAGTCCTCCACAGTTACTAATCTCACAATTCCTGATTGTTATATTTCTGTAACAATCTTGTGAACCAGTGTATATAGAATTAGGAGTCGCTCCTCCATTCAATGAAATCACATAATGAGGATTTGGAAAAATTCCTTGTATGAATTTTTCAACCAAAAGACCATCTATTGTCACTTTAGGATTGAACGAACGTGAGAATGCACTAGCATTCGGATCTAATCCAATGAAAGATCCATATAATGGAGTAACCCAGTCTCCAAGTCCTGGTAGTATAGTTCCATGTAGATTAACACGCTTTATTACACAGTTATCGGCTCTTTTAGCTGGATCTAAATCGTCAACATTAAGCGGTCTTAAACGAATTCTGTTTAATGGTGGAGCTCCTGGACCGACAGTCTTGTACTCACTAAAAGTGATCCCGTCAATATAAAGGCGTTCCCACTTTATAGCTAAATCGCCACTGTTTCCTAATTGGCTCATTCCGACAAATTTAACATTATCGATTTCTATATATTTGCTGTTTATTACCCAAGCGGACCAATCGATTGGCGGGAAAGTTGTAGGAGCGGTGTCACCCACGCCGTTCCAGAGAACATCATCACAATCAAGTGTAGCTTTACCTTGATTGACGCCAGTCATTGACGTAAAGTTGTCAAAACCAAAAAGAACATCTCTTAAAAATACTCCACCATCCTCCGACGCCCTTGTCATTGGGGATCCGAAAAACCCGTCTGAAGACGTAGCAGCTGCAACTTGCAATAAAGTAAATGGATTAAAGAATGTATTGGACGACGGAGCCAGCCATGATCCTCCATCAATCTCAAATCTAGCTATGTCGAGTCGGTATCCAGTTGTATATGAGTTACCGTTTCCTTGCGGAACATAATAAACTAAGGTGCTTATTGCTCCTGCTGCCGTATTCGCTCGAACTCGACAATTTGTATATAGAATGTTTTGTATAACACAACCGGTCCCAAGATATGAGTTAGAACCATTCGGGTTAACATCCAAAACACCAGGATTTCCTAGCATTCTATCACCACCGCCTGTGGTGCTCATCAAGTTCATTTCGCAGTCTTCAAATAGAATATCCCTGAATTTAGTTAAAGGGGTAAGAGCAGAAAATGCCGAAACTCTAAGAACTGCGTTATTTTGTCCAGAGTTAAAAGTACAACCTATTGCGCCATAAGGACCTTCAATTGCACCAGAGTTTCCAACTATCTCGATGATAGGACGATTTGCTGTGGCTGAGTTGCATGAAAAGAAAGAATCTTTCAACTGATATGTTGCATCTAGCAGCTGAATAGTTACATTTGAAAAAATGCAATCAGTGACTTTAACATTTGCACCAAAAGCGACACCAACAATAGCGAATGGAGATGCGGCTTTTGTAACAGACAAATCTTTAAAGTGAAGAGAACTGAACCCTGCATTCAATGTAGCATTTGTCACACCAGCTGCAACATTGATTACGGAAGCAACAGCTCCCCATCCTTCTATTGTGATACTTCTATTAGAAGGGATTGTGAGAGTCCCATTTATAGCGTCAATGGTGAAAGTTCCAGCCTTGAGTTTAATTTTTCCTTGGTTAAACGTGGTCTGAGTGGTGAAATAGGCGATTGCTTGGTAAAGAGCAGTAGGACCGTTAAAATCACCGAAAGAATTAACTCCATCACCACAAGTGACAGTTTCGCGAGCTTGAAGATTAAAAAGTAATGAAGTTCCGGCGGATTCTTGTTCCCAAACACGAACAGTCCTAGCGAAAGTGTTTGTTGTTAATGGAATAACCCCACCACCGCCAGCAGCTATTGTGTTTACATCATAGAAATTAAAAAGGTTGCTATCGGATCCCCAAGCAAACGGATTTCCAACATATCCTCCTGAAGCTCTCCAGTTTGCTCCGGAAGGGCCGCCTCCACCTCGTTGAATGAAGAACGGAATATTAAGAGGGTTAACGTCTCTACCTTGGCGGAAGAAGAAACCATTAGCGGCGGGGAAAGTATTATCTGGATCTACGTCAATTACGAATGTCCCAGATTTAGGAAGAGCATTCCCATTAGTTCCTGGGGTTTCAATAATCTTAGCGACAAGCGCTAACACCTCCCCAACGTCAATATTCCCACGAATAAATTTCTTGAATATTTTTGAATTCTGAACAGTTATAGTGTTTAGATATGTTGTTGGAATCTGTCCATTAACCCCAACAATGACTGGTTTTCCTACGTCTCGAAGACCAGGAGAGACTGTTAAATCGGAAACACCAACATAAGCAGACTCGTTGGCTCCAGAAGAAAGAGCGTTCGTACCGGTAGAGACTTGATTAAACTGTTCAAGAGTGGCTTCTCCAGAAGCCAGTATTTCTCCAAACTCTAGAACTTCTTGAATTAGAGAGTTTGCTAAGAAAGCAACTGGTGTCACCCAATCAAGACTCGGAGCAGAAACAAATTCTTCTGCAGAAGTATCAGAGCCATTGAAAGACCCGGCGGCCAAACCCATTCTTCCTAAGGTTTGGGCCGTACCAGATATCGCTAGCGTGAACACAGACCCACGACCTGGGTTGGAAATTGTTATTTCTGCATTTCCATAAAGATTCGCAACAGAAAAACCTCGATAAAAACCCGGGGCCAGTCCGAGTTTGTTTAAGGCCAAAGAAGGACCGGTAAAACCTTGACCGACAATTAATCTGATCGAAGACGTCCGTCCGTTACTATTATTGCTAAATATTCTTATTGTTTGGTTTGAAAAAGCGTCAGTTATGACTGACGCTGTACCTTGAACACCTATCGCTGCATTTATGACTGCAGCGACGTTAGCTGCAGTAACATCTGCAGGAGAAAAAACAACGTTTACGTTCGGGTTCCCATCTATCGAGATGGTGAAAAAGTCCGAACCGGACATATTAAACGGACTTACTCCAGCTCCGTTAATTTCGGCTCTTCCAAGGCCAGAACCGCCAGCCATCCACACAGCTGATGTCAGGGTATTTATGCGATCAGCAACCTGAGCTGTAGTAAGCCCCGGACCGGCCGGAAACGTTATAACTGTAGGCGTGCCATCAATTGTTATTGTAAACGAGTCTGTTCCATCAAGAACAGCAAAGTCATGCGGGTACAGCGGATTAGTGCTATTATTTGCATCGGTAACTACTGATCCACGGGTTGGTAGATAAGTAGCATACGATATTCTGTAACCAGTAGTCGTTTGAGTTAAACGACCATGTATGGGATGGCCGCCGGGAACTATGGGAGTGGCGAGATATTCATTAGCAACTAAAGCAAGAATAGGTTGAATTCCTGAACAATCAGTAACTAAACTTTTCCCATCAGTCGTAGAAAGAGAAACAACACCACCATAAAAATCTGGCGATTTTGTTAGCACGCCGCGAACAGGGGCGGTTGCTCCGGTAACGGTTCCAGGAACCATTCCGAGTTTAGTAAGAGTTCCAGGAACTCCATCGGAGAGAACGATTTGGGAAGTTAACCCAATGGTCGGGGACTTTAAAAGAACTCGTCCGTTTAGATTTCTGGAAAAATTTGCAGGTATTCCTACGGTTCCATTTATTCGAGACGATATTGTAGAAGCAGTTGTATCGGTTCCAGCGAATGTAACAAGAATTGGGAAACCGGCATCAACCGTTATATTTATACTGTCTCCAGCTAAAATAGTAAAAGATTCAGTATTGGTTCCAAAAACAAAAGCCGGGGTATCTACCTGAGCGCCACCGGGCGTGTCAGTGATTAAATACGGATTTATGGTGGCAGTTAATATATCAGTAAAGGCAGTCCCCGGAGTTACCGTATAAGAAAACGGTGAATGTTTTGTGTTTACAGACTTGATTTGTTCTTTACGCGGCATTGTCATAATGACACCTGACTTTCACTTTCATAAATTTTTTTCATAATTCCTTCATCCATCCAAATCTATAAGAGACTTCATCACAGAAGTATGTACCAGAGCTCAATCTGGTCTGTAGTGATCAAAGCTGGGTTGGAACCGCTAACTATGTAAGTGACGACCAAATTATATGGGCCCCCAACAGTATAATTTGTTCCGTAGTCAAGTTTAACGCCGTTTACGAACATTAGAACGGTCGTTGGGTCGAGTGGGCGGTTCGGGAGATTAAATAGTGTTTGCCCGTTAACAGTGACAGGCAGTGTTATTTGCAACGGAGTAACAAGAGGAACATCGCTCGATCCGAAAAGAATTGGATCAGTCGTTATCATGTTAGTAAACAAAGGTTTACTCGATGGGAGGACTGTTATATCAATCTGCCCACGGCGCTTCTCGAGCGGACGACCGAGAATCCTAAAACGATCGAGGGCCGTATAACCTTCATTCGTTCCATTGGCGGAATGGACAACTTCAGTATCACTGAAGTAAGTAGGAATACCTTCTGTGACAACGATCATCTGGAGTTCGTTTCCAGGATGAATTTCAGATCCGCCAACTGTTTCCGGTTGTGAACGAACTAAATATGCGTTTCCAACCAAAACTGATCCGACATTTTTATTCGGACGAAGCTTCGGGAAACGGGAAGCTACAGGCCCGCCGGGATAAGGGTCCGAAATTGACCACCCAGCGCCGCCACGAGTTGTCTTAAATTTAGTGTTATCGGATACGTTAGAAGTTCCATCAACGGTCATCATGGCCTCATCGCCTACCCCGGCGACTCCTGAAGAATGACCACAAATGAACTCAGTTCCTTCCCATGTCGAAGTCCCAGCAGGAGCTGGAGACATAGGAGCTTCAAACTCAATAAATGAGAACGAACCGTGCTGAATAGCAGCTAAATCACTAGCTGAACGATTTTGATAAAGAGTTTTCCCTATGAAATCTTTATCTCGAAGCCAGATCCCGACAGGAAGATTTGAAGTACATCCGGCAAACTCTGGATGAACATCATCATCATATACTTCGCTGATCGCATTCAAAAGCATTTGAGGCCGAGCAGCCAATGAAGCCTGATAGACTGGGAACTTTGGAGTCTCCCAATCTTCATAACCAACGCGATTGAGCGAGAACTTTCTCGCAACATCGTCTAATGTACCTGAATAATCCGGAGGAGCTCCTGGATTATCAATAGATTCCAAACGAGGGATAGGAACAGATCCTGAAAGCCTCCCCGATCCGAGGGATGTAGAAAAACTCATTGAGGCCAAAACTTCAAACCCGAAAGGATTTGGGAAGGCTAACGTATCAACGGGACCAAGAGGATTGGCCGCAATACTTTGAGCTTCTCCGACAGTTAGCGGTCCAAGCCGATAAACATCGTCGGAATACGCGTTTTGCGTTCCGAAGACGTCTCCTTGATATGGCTCATGGCTATAATAGAAGGTAATCTCGTTATTCGTCGCCCCGTTCGTCATCGGAGACGGGAAAATGCAACCAACCTTAGTGTCAGTAGAAACGGTTGTAGTATCTACCGCAATTGCTATACTGCCGCCAGCAGACGTTTTAGCAACAAGAATTCTGCCATTAGTTTGCAAGAATCCACGATCGAAAGCAAAAAGCGTGCATTCAATCAAAAATTCTCGGTTATCAAACGTGGTTCCCGGAGGAGCCTTGTTTAGATCTATGGCGTCAGCAGCAAGAACAAAAGTTAAATCTCCGTTGGAATCAACATTGAGGAGGAAAGTCGCTCCATCAAAATCGTCCCGGAGTAAATTAACGCTTTTACCGACCGTAGGGCCGAGAACTCGATCTGTGTTGAATGGAGAAGGAGGACTTGGAACAACCGGTTGAGGGCTTCCTCCAGAGTTATCGCGGAGATAAACACCAGTTATTCTTGCCGGAGCGAGGAATGGCGGGAATTGTATCCCTCTCCATGGACCGCCGAAAGACGAACTGATTGAGTCGTTCGTATACTTTTGCCCATAAATAGATAAAGTTCCTGAAGCAGTACCATAAATTTGAGGAGGAATAACTCCCGGTTCTGGAGTTACTATATAATATCCAGCTGCGGCTGGATAACTAACTAAATTACGATTATAGTCCGACGTATTGCCCGGAGGCATCGGACCTTCTTTAGACATAAAGAAGAAGTTAATACCAGACGGGAAAACTGTATTAGTGATCGGGACTATCGGAGTATGATGGAGTCCTGGACGAGGTAAATAATCCCATGGGATTTCAACATATCGGGTTTCTGCCCCATCATAGAACAAATCTAGAGGATCAACTATAGAATGAACTGTAGTAGAACCGTTTTGACTGAGGAGCGGCATGGCTCCTTGAACTGATAAGGGATAAACCGCCCCGAACCAATTCAAACCACCGAGAGGCCCCGCCGGATTCACCCCTGGGTCTACGATGCTAGCAGCATATCCGTTACGGGCAAGTAGCGGAGGGATCAATACATTTCTATAGGGAGCAATCCAAGCGGTCTTGGATCCAGGATCAACCATGACCTCAGAAGTTCTAGCTAAAGTACGATTTCTTCCTGTCTGTATATATGGAGAATCTGGAAGGAATGTCGGAACCATTCGGTTCCTATCAATAAGACCGGGACGAAGAATTACCTTCGAAGTATTAGTCGGGGTTCCTCTCCATTGAACAGTATGAACGAAATCAGGTTTATGAGAAAGTCCGCGACCAGCTCCATATATAACTGAAAACTCAATCTGCATCGGGAAGCCCCCGACAAAAATCGGATCAACACTTCCCTGTATGGCGTCAGCAAATTCTTGGAGTGGGTTTCCTAAAGTCCCGGAAGCAAGAGTGATTACAAGATTCCCGCTTCCATCAAGCGCGACAGTAATACCTTGTCCGTTTTTAAGAATACGGTTTCCGACACGCGCAACTGATAAAACCGGGTTTGATGCGGTTGGAGAAGTTACAGGCGTCCCGGAAAGCGCCGGAGTACCTCCATTGGGGTCTGTCGTCATCCCTTCAAAATGAATAATGACAGAATCTGAATCATCAGTCGGGAGAACAAATCTTACTTGGTCCGCGTCAGAAGCCGGCATTCCGACTAAAAATGCAGACTTATTGATAGTTATTTGGTCTCCATTGAACCAATAAACGGGTCCAATTCCTGTCGGACTTTGGCGAGCAGGATTAGCTGCTGGATGGCCAGGAGCAGCCGTAGTAAAAGTTACTGGTATTTGGTATGGAACAACACCAATTTGGAGAGGAGAACCAATAGCAGCTGAAACTGAAGGAGGGATGACTGGTACGCAATACCTCTCGGTTACAATTGAATCCGAGTACACTCGACGGTTTCCATTAGGACCATCGAGACGAGTAAGACCACCAACGAAAGTAGAAGAATCAGTTACGCGATCTCCATAAAGAATAATGGGACCGGAAGAATTCGTAGATCCGTAACGTTTCCAAGCCGTTCTGAGATTACTTTTAGCTAGAGCAGTAAAATTAGTTTTTAAAATTGAGTCATAATCGAAACGATCCGCCACTGAATGACGAAGATCTAAAATATCGGTTGCAGTTATTTGGTCTGCAAAAAGACCATCCGGACGGACGGTATATGGAACCATCGTGGTTCCAGTTTTGTGTGTTCTAATAGTGGTTCCGAGCTGTCCCCGATCTACGGTAACCTGGAAAATCGCACCAACTTGAACGATATTTGTAACCCGAATGATTTCTTCATCAATTCTGAAGAAAGCTTCTCCGAAAGAATTTATGGTAGCAAGAATAGTTCCAGAAATGCTAGAGAAGGTTAAAAGAGTTGTAGTCTCCGTCATATCCGGAGTTGGGGTTACCGGGTTCGCAGAATAAATAGCCGCTCCGGAACGATTAGTTGCTAAACTGTTACGATTAAATGCACCAGCTAGATTCCCTGTATCCGAAAATCCAGCTCCGTTGCGGCGGAAGACAGCAGATATGGGAACAGCATATACATATCCATCAACCGTTCCAAAAGTCGTCGGATCCCCAGTCCCGGCTCTCCAAAGCCCAGGATCCCCGAGATTCCCGCGCATGTTCTGGAATGCGATAGCTGATGGGGTAGAAAGAGCGCCTTGAGCAAAAACTAATGTTGGGTCGAACCCCTCTGAATATTGAGCAAGATTTATATCAGCAACAACACGAATTCGATATTGGATTTGAACTCGTTCAGTAGTTTCAAACCCGATGGCCGGGTCAACCATATCATCTGGAAGATTTGAAAAACCACATTCAGTGTTACCGAACCTATATATGAATCCACGTTGCGGTTTTCCCGGAGCAATTCCTGGAGAAGCCGGATCAACGTCGATCCGCATGAGCCAAACTTCTAAAAAGACAAACTCAGCTCGATTTCCACCCGTTGAAGTACTCGGCGGGTTGAGAAGAATTTTATTCCAAGTATCAGTATTATTAGGTGCGAGAGGAGGTGAACCGGTCTTAGTACCTGTGACAGGAATGAGCCAGCCATTAACTATGGCGTAGGCTGGATCCCGAGTTTCTCCTGAAAAATTTCGTCCAAAGAAAAATAAATTTGAATAATTTACGTTAGTAGTAAAATCCGCTCTTGGATTAGATTCGTTGAGGAGCCAACCCGATGGATACCTAGAACGAATCAATTCAGCTTTAGACTCGAGATCTATAAGCTGAATAAGATTCAATTCAGAATCTAATGGGGGACGATTGGCCTGGAAAGTGACTATGGCATATTGACGATCCTGATCATCAATATATCTCGAAACTCCCGGGCCGAGCTGAGTCGTAGGCATTTATATAGTTAACTCCGCCAAAGACAGTTCATACTCAGCAACGTATAAGGGTCTCATCGTAGTAAACGATACCCTTAAATACTTCTACTTATAAAGAATTGCAAATGATGATAAAAACAAAGAATTTCCTGGATTTATGAATTTAAGTACTATATTAGCTTTAACCCCTCCCATATTTATTTCTTCACCAGAAACGACTGGAAGAAATGGACCGGCATCAGCTGAATATTGACAGGTTAAGCTTGTTGGGGACGGTTCTATGAAAGTAGAAGATAAAGGATCAAAATTATAAAGAAGTTCATCTGGACCGGGTTCTGAAGCAACTGAAACCCGGTTGTAAAGAAAATATATTTCATAATATATTTTCACGAAAGTCGCATTCGGAATAAACGCAAACGGGAAAGTTTGAAGAATTCCGGTGTTATTTATTGAAGTATTTTTTCCGGATCCATTAGAAGTAGATATTTTAGTTGAGTTTACATAATCTATATTAACATCAGTGAAAAGTTCATCATATATATTTCCAGTATAAGTTGGATTTTCTCCCATCAAAAAATTTATTTTGTTAATAGTTATTGCAGGGGAACTTGTTACTAAATCAGGAGAAAAACCAAGGGGAAGTTCTATAACAGTCTTTCCAGCAACAGAAAAACTAAGAGGAGGAGAGTACGCTCCACTTAGTATGCCGCTAGACGCATTAACTAAAGCTTTGTTCGGCATTATGACTGGTTTTTCCGAGGATTTAACATATGGCCACGAACTCTATAAATTGCTGCACAAAAATCGCTAGGAACCGAAAGAAACTTAATACTATTCTCAGTTGGCGTTGTAGAAGAAATATCAAACCAACCTGAAAAAACAACTAATACTAAAGTTCCTTTTCTTCCAATTGACGCAAAATCTTGTTTCAATTCCATGAGCGCAGGAAGAGCGACTTTATGTTTTTGAGGAAAATTATATGGATAACTGAAAGCTGATGGAGCATAAAATAATGGGTCTACTTTCGGCCAAAAATTTCGCCCATCAGCATCAACAGTTACATCTAATGCTCCACTAACAAGATTGACTTCATCAGGATTCGGGGCATATGGAAGAAGAGTCGGTAACTGAGCCATTCCAGAGTCAATATTGAAAAACGGGAGAAGAATAACAGATGACGTATCTAATTCAGCTTCCGGAAAATTTGCAGACGGGAGTTTCCCAATAGGAATTTGTGTTCCCGGACTAATGAATGGATGACTTGAATCAGGGGAACCTGAACCTGATGTAATTGTATAAAGAAGATTTGATATAACTCGAGGAATCAAAGATAAATTAACATTTCCGGCCGGAACGTCAAGTGACTGAACTGATCTCGATTTGTAAAAAATTTGATGAGAATCCCATGGAGCAACTCCAACAGGCGGAAGTGGTCTTAAGGCCTTATAAGTAACTGTTATCGGAGTCCCTATAGGGACAGGAATAGAAAGAGTTACATCTGTATATGACGTATTTGTAGTTATAGTTGTAGTTGTATAAATAGGATTGATTCCGTCATTAACAGTCACACCCGGAGCTGTGGTTTTAATTCGTTCTGGAATTTTTACGTTAGTTGCTGTATTTGATGGGATAGTAACTATTTGATTCACGGAAACATATCTAACTGATAGTTCTCTGTGAAGAAAGTCTAATTTCCATAAAGTCGGATCGAGAGAAAATCTGCCTGCGTCAGATGTGGCAGTAAAAAATGCCGGATCTACCCAAGTGTTCCAAGGTGCCGTGGTCGGATCTGGTGACCAAAATTGATATTCTTCAATCGGTGTTTGAGTGAGTCCCGATCCAAGCGGATAAGAAATTTGAACTTGAGTATATATGTCAGTATTGATCAGCGCAACAGGGAAATTTATTGTAATAGAACCAGGTGATATGACAACAGAGGTTACAGCAGTAGCTACGTCAGCTACTGCTGTAACAGATCTAATTTGCAAAACTCCAGCAAAAGCGGTTCCAACCGGGGCTGAAGCCGCAACGTTAGTTACAGCAATTCCAGGGCCTTGGACTATTGGAAGAGCGGTTAAAAGAATGGTAATACTTAATGTCGGAGCTCCACCAATAACCGTTTTACAAACAATATTTTCAGTGATTGCTCGATCGCTGAAGTTTAAGCGGACTCCATCAGGGTTTCCAGGATGGGAACTTGTTCCAAGAGAATCCAATTTAAAATGAGAAGTTCCAGATCCAAATGCATCTATTTCGTGTTCTGTTTGAAGTGAATTATCAAGTACTTGTTGAAAAGCTTTTTGGAGAACTTCATTTAAATCCCAAGCTACACTCTTTCTAAGATCTTTTATATCAGAAAGAATAATTTGATTAGAATATAAACCGTCAGGACGACCAGAAACTCCTGGGAAAGTTCCTCCTCCGTTTAAATTTGTAGACCTATTGAAAGCAGTTGAATTTCGACGAAAAACCGCACAAAGCGGAATTGCATACATGAAGCCATCAACAGTTCCAAGAGCCGCAGCTGTAATTGCGGTTCCAGAACCAGCAATCCAAAGACCTGGGTCTATTGAAGATTTTACATAATTAAACGCAGTTACGGTCCCGTCAGCACCAGGACCGGAAAAATCAGAAACTGTGTTAGCAAACACAGCTGGAGAATCGAGTCCATCTGGGTAAGCTGTAACATCTATCCCAGAAATGACTCGATATCTATATTGAATTTGAACTCGTTTTGATGATTCTAGTGTATATATCGGATCAATCAAATCATCGATAAGATTTACAGCATCTGGGGCTTTAACGTTTCCTAATCTTAAAATAAGACTGGTCGGGCTTTTGTTAACAACACTTGGAGCTGCAGTTATTAACGCTCTCCAAACCTCAATGATAACTAAATCCGTTCTAAATACTCCTGCTCCAACTGGAGGAGCAGGAAGTGTTATAGAATTTAATCCTGTTGTTGATATGCCCGAGTATTCAAATCGAAGAGGCCACCCATTCACAGTGAAATTAGCTTTTTTGATTTGAAATATATTAGAATTAGGAGGAACTGCTGGAAGTCCTATATAAGAACCTCTAACATCAGCCGTTTCAAGAAAATCTCCTTCTATGAAACAAGAAGGGATTAATCTTTGGGCTTGAAGTCTTGATCCTTGATCGTTAGATACTTCTTCTTGAAGATTTATTTCCCAGTCTATGACCGGCTTCGCCGTTTCGATTACAATAGTTTCAAATGATTTATCTTCAGCAGAAAATTGCCCTCCAGTCACTATTGACTGAGGGTTCTCTGATGTTCCGGGTCCATACTGTTTAAAGCCCATTTTTCATCCAAACAGATTGATAAACCGGTCAACCATACTCATGGATGATGAACGAAACTATTATCTGGATAATTTACGTAAAATTTTTGATAAGCGATCGGAGGGAACATGGACGCCACATAGTCACGTGGAATTAACTTTTTCTCCATGAGCCATTTGTGAAATACCGGATATAATTGGTACATGAAAATACTGTGTAATTCAGTCCAACCATCAAGCAATATTATGTCAGATTCTCCATGATTTTGATCAAGAGCAATTTGATCAAAAATTACAACGCCTGCTTCGCAAGCTTTAAAGCTTAATATGTCGGATCTCTTAATTCTAAATTCTGCCATTTTTATGCCTATGGAACAAGAATTGGAACTGTGAAATAAAATGACGAAGGATCTCCTACCGGGAGAGTGGCGAGATCAAAACCAACTGATAAAACGAAACCTATTGTTAAAGAGTTAAAAATAAACCCATTAAGAGATAGAGCCTCACCGGAGACAATTTGGGTAATTCCCTGGCCCCCGGAGCTTGCAATCTTTTGTATATCTACATAATACCCTGGAGGCAAAGTAATAGATGTAGATGCGTTAGTGGTTGTGGTTGTGCCACGAATAAAACCGATGTTTATATCCATACTATTGCCGGTTATTTTATAAAATCCCTCCCAAACTCCGTTTCCAATAACAGCGTCGTAAACAGGAGAATAAGTTTGCCAATTCGGGTTTATGAATTCTAATGATTTTGTTGGACTAGGTTGCGCTACTAACGTTTTTTCTAAAGGTTGATATATTTCGTATGTCAACCCCGCTGATGTATTTGGGAACGGAAAAACAGGAAAAACCAAATTGTCAAAAACTACAACAGTTAAAGTGGTTGTTCCGACTGTATTTACAGTATAATATCTACCATCAGGATCATGGACAACTAAAATATCTCCGGGTACGACTCCTTCAGCTGTGAAATCATGTCCGGCGCTAGTTAATGTATTTCCTAACGCTACTGTAGATCCATTTGTGTCATTAGTTCGGAATGAACCTGATGTTAAATTAACACGCCATACATTTCCAGCAAATTGAGCAGTTACTGACTGGTTACAAACCCAGGCGGATCCGTCAATAAATCGAATTTTTGCTGAAAACCCACTGGCTCCATAACCAACGTTTGGAGCACCAGCTAGTATAATTTCGCTTATTAAAACCAAACTTTCAATTATTAGTGTTGCTGGATCAATTCTAGCAACAACGATGTTACCTTCAAAATTTTCAGCCGTTGCCCAGAGTTTGTTATTTACAGGATCATAATCAAGAGAGTTGATTGATATCCATTGTGTTATTATATTTGTAATAGGACCAGTGGCTAAATCAACATCTATACGATAAAGATCTTGAACTTTGCCTGAAAATAGTTTTCCGTTAAAAGTTCCTGTTCCGATTGCCAACGCGCGCAGTCCAACAGCTGCACCTACTGGACCTATTTCTACAACAGGAACACCCACTGGAGGGAGCGTAAATCTGTAAGCTGTTCCATTGACCGGATCTAATACAAATCCACGTTTTCCTACTGGAAAATAATTTGATGCATTTTGATCAATTCGCATCGCTGACATTGGGATAGGACCAGCGGGAAGAGTCAAAGTTCCATCAATCACTCCAGGAGCTGAAGTATCAATTCTATAAATATCACCACCCGTAGCTTGGTTTACCCATAAATACGACCCATCAGATTCAATGCTAACTAAAAAATCACCTGGAGAAATGACAGCAGCTGGGATCGTGATTACATCAGACACCCCAGAAACAACTTCATCTAATCTAGAATCACTAGTTATAGTATCTACACTTATGCTCCAGACACTCCCAAGATGATTTGCAAAAGCAACTAAACTCGGTTTGCTGACTAGAGTACTAATAAATGGATGAGTTGGATTAAGAACTCCGATTCCATTAGAATTTATGCGCCAAAATAAACTACCTACTAACGCAGGAATTAATACTCTTCCATCTGGATCTTGTACAATTTGAATTGTAAAAGGGGCATAAATATTTCCAGTCCCTCCTGTGACATTGAGTAAAGAACCGACAGGAGCAGTATTAAAATTAGGAATTCCAGATACAGACCCTGGGAATGACTGAGAAGACGATCCAATTTCACCTGGGCCGGTCGTTACATCTATTGGTGTATTAAGAGGCATCTTGGACTCGTCTTCAATTAAAAGTAATCAATAAATCGGCCAATTACCATACTTTATTAGAAATAGAAATTAGATCTGAAATACTAAACATTAACCGGGAATAAAAGGATCGACCTATCCGAACCGAATTCATATTTAATACCTGATAAGACCCCATTCATGATCATAACGGAAAGAGATCTCATGGCAGATGAGTCGCTTTTATAATGGTGTTTGAATTTTTTCAAGGCGAGTGATAATCGAATTCCCGGAGAAGCGCGGACAATGGAAACGAGATCTCTACATGTTTCTTTAAACGGTGTCCATCTTTTTCCTGTCGGGGACCCCGCCTTCGAGAAAGTTTTATGCTCCGGTCTCAATCTCTCTCGAAGATGTCCTGTGGTTTTTCTTTGAAATATAGGATAACATTCGACATTTACATGGGACTTCGTTATGACAAGCCATCCTATGCCTGCGGAGGAACAGGCAAGCTTCGCTACTCTGGACTTGTTCCTAGGAGGAGTCGCAACCCAAACCCCGTTAGCGAGACTCCTCCTCCTCAAGGCTTGGTCAAGAACATCGAACCCCATCGAAGTCTTACATTCCATAGCCCATAAAACAGACCCCCGGATAGCTACAATATCTATTTCGTCGACTTCCTGATATACATCCCATCCATTGGATTCTAGCCATGATATGGCCATAGATGCTACATAAGTTTCAAGTATTGGTTCTTTCGGTCTGAATTTTCTAACCACCAGGAATTATACTTCAGACCTTGGACAATACTGAAACCCGATTCATAAAAGTTTCAGGTAGTTATTCTCCAAACCCAGGTTAAAGTACTAGTTGGGGGTTTCGTTATTGTTGGGAAAGTAATGTAATTCACAAGAGCATCTTTTCCCGTGACACATTGCAATGGATTGAATGGACCGTTTGCAGGAAGTATTGGGTTGGTGATGGTCATATTAGTATTTATGTCTCCACCCAAGAGACCCATTTCCATTAGAGGGCCTACGGCTTCAGATTCTGAAAACGTTGTCGTAAAATCTACAACGTTCGTCGGAATAGCACTAATTCCTCCACCAGCGTTGATGAAACTAGAAGAAGCTACTGCCTTTCGAGCAAGTTCATTATAAAGAGACCTTTGAGTTTGAGTTGGAATTGGAGGGTTTAGGGCAGGCCATCCAAGGTCTCCAGTTCCAACTGCTAAAGCGTAAACCCCAAAAGCAGGAGTAGACAAGTTAGGAACCGGGGGACTCTTTATTAAACGAGCAATCAGAATACTCGCGTCCAGGGTGACTATATTATTTATATGTCCTTTAGTTTCCTCTCCCGTAGTTCCATCACGGAGAGTCCAAAATACTTCTCCCTTAATCTTGAGAAATGGACCTTCTGAAAGACGCGTTTCCATATTAAAAGAAATTGAATCCGCCGGTCTTGAAAATTTTTCTTTAGAGATCATCGATCCTCCAAAACACAGTACCTAACCGAATTATCATATCAGACGGTTAATTATAGATGGATCGACAGCAGTAACTATATTAACACCATCGTTAACAACATGAACTCCGATTTGAGTTCTATGGAGGTTATATTTCAATTTCAATTCATTTGAAAGCAAAGCAGCCGAAACCGAATCTCCAGACGCATCGGGGGAAGAAACTATATCTAAAATATCATTGATTAGATGAACTCCAACTTGGGTTCTATGGGCGTTATACTTAGTTTTAATATCATTAAGCAACGTCGTGACTGTAGCCAAATCGACTGCCACAGGGGCAGTAATAATATTCACAGCGTCCGCTATTGTATGGAAAACAGCTGAAGCTCTATGGGCTTCGTATTGAACTCGAAGATCATTTACCAATAAAATAAGATTTGCAGTATTAACGAATGTCCCTACTGCCGTATCTTCATGAGTGAAAGTGACTCTCTCCGGGTCATTTGTAACTGAAAGTGGTGCAGGAATAGGCACGAATGGACCATATTCCATTTGTCTCATATTCTGGATAACCGGAGGAGAATAAACTTCAGTTGCATGAACGACAAATTGAAGATCATCAATGTCTATTTGATTTCCAGTATTTGGAATAAATAAAGCAGGGGAAAAGAAAACAGAACCCCCGGCTTCATTTAGAAGTCCTTCAGTTGGTTCTCCAGAAAATTTTGTGATTGAAAAATTTCCGAGAGGGACTCCTAACGGGACAGAATAATAAGATTCAGGAGTCCCGAATAAATTATATTCAAAATATGAACCATCAGATATATTGAAAATTTGAATTAAATAATTACACCCAATATCGAAAGGACTTCGAATTAAGCTAAAATCTACGTCTCCATCTCCTGATAAATAACTAGATCCAGACCAATTAGAAGAAAAAGTGTCTATTGATCCATCATATACGACCTCTCCATTTGTTCTTATGAAAACGTTTGATGAATCAAAATCCACAGTGAAATAAATAATATTACCGGGCGATAAGACCGAATCTGGTGGAGGAATTATATTGGTTACATCTATTGACATATAAAACTAAATTACTCTCCAAATCAACGAAATTAGATCGTATTCTATAGTAGCTGAATCATTGGCTAATACAGCTAAGTTACCACCAGCGATCACAACTTGGTTTGTAGCATCAGACCCAGCATCTAAATTGTTGACTGTCCACGTAAACGCGCCGGTATTGATTAGCGTCTTAACATATACATCAGATGCTACAGCTTGAAACCCAGAAAAACTCCATCCAGCCATATCTGCTGCAATTCTAACAGTTTCAGCGCGAGCCCATCCAGCGTCGTCACCGTCGAGATTATAATTGTCTTTGTCCGCCGTAACCAATGGCGCTGTTGCAATGTCAGACACACCACCAGGTCCGTAGACGAACGACCAACCGTCTATACAAGAACCAGTTAGTTTGTTGGCATACGGCAGTTGCGCATACGTTTTGTTGATTCCGTCTAAGGTCGCATCAGCTGTTGTAGTTACAATAGTTAAAAAACTACTAGGGACGGGGAAAGCAGCTTCTGAAGCTCCGGTTTTGATAGCACCACCGCTGTTAACTTCAAAACCTATTTCTACGTTGTTGCCCCAGATTTTATTACTATCAACATAAAGTATACTATTGTTAAATACTTGAATCCCAGATCCACCAACAACATCAAACACAGCTAGATTGTCTACGGTTATTACCGTATTTGATTTTAAAGTTAACAGCGGTGTACCAACAGAGGAACAAAGAGCAATGTAACCATCAATAATACTTTGAAGCTGAAGCGCTATATCAAAATTAGCGCAAGCACTAATTGTTAGATATAAACTAGAGTCTATTATGTCTGGTAGGGCACACCCCACGAGATTAAACTGATCCGAACTTCGAGACAATTGCCCACGTAGATCGCAACCAAATGCTAGCCAATTCCCAAAAACACCCGCGTCTGAAGTTATGTAGGCGTCTGCAAAACTGATTAGATCAGAAGTTACTTTTACGGTAGTCAGCTTACTAATATCAACAGAAATAAGATCTTCAATAACATAAGCATCACCTGCGTTGGGACTGCTCGGACCAGTTAGCAGTGTAAATTGACTTGTAGACGCAAAGTTCCCGCCATCATCTCGTTGTATCCAAGCAACAGAACCGGCAGAAGCGCCATTTGTGATCGTTATACGCTTGCCAATATACGCAGCAAAAGATCCAGATCCTTCAATTTTCGTTAAGACATTCAAAACGTTATCTGGGCCTGCAAAGGATACTAATGTGCCAGCAAGCAATGGTGCAGTAACACCGTTGAAGAAAAGCGTAGTAGACCCAGTTGTCAGATCTAGTATTTGCAGCGAATCTGTGTTTGGTATATTTTCTAATAAAGTTACGTTCGTAGTTTGAAGAATGCTCGGGTTCTTGCCCCAACGACGCGTTAGTTCAGCTAACGTCTTGAGCGGTGTAAGACTAGTGAACCCAGTATTTTCATCATCACCAGTGCTCGGCTTGATAAACCAAGATGATTGTTCTCGCCATTCAACAGATCCGAGGTTCAATCGTTCCCAAGTTCCAGGGCCATTTGCTACAGCTATCGTAATAGCGTCTGGAATCAGAGTACTAGCTGCGTGATATATCCACAAATCTTTAACAGATAAAACATACGCTAACTCACCATCATTTAAACTAGTAACTACTATATTACTGAGATCTGTTATAGTGTCTACAGCTTGAGCAGCACTCGGTCCGGTCGATCCAGTTATCCCAGTGTTTCCTTTAGCTCCAGGGGGGCCTAAGAAAATTGTTATTGGTTTTTCAGTAAACCTGATTATCGCGTGAATAACTACTTGACCGAGATTATTTACTTCAGAACCTAAAAATGTGCAATTAAATATAGCCCAATTCGTTGGATATCCGGCATTAGCTAAGATTTTTTCCTTAGTAGGAGAAGAACTTAAGAAAACAACCGGATTATTGACTGTAAAACTAGTCGCATAGAACACTTCAATTTGAACAGCGTTTATGGGCTGATCATATATTGAAGTAACTACTGTATCTGGTATGGCCATCTTTAACTCACAATATGATTAATGCGTCATCATACTACAAACCAGTTCTTAATACCATCGAATTCCCAAGTCACGGCGACTCCTTGACCTTTCAACAAGAAAGTCGGAGATAAAGCAAACTGCGCTGGATCTTCTATTGAGTTCGAATCATTAGCTGATATGACTACAGAATATGTCGCTTCATTACTAACATTTTTAACTCCCCATTGGTCCCCGGAACTAGGACCGGTAGGAGCCACTATATAAAACCCAGAAGCCACCCCGGAGCCTGCTGTAGTAGGATAATATGTGACTCTTTCAAAAGTTGAAGCCATATAACTCCCAATTATTGTTCCTATGGCCGGGTATTTAAATCTAGCTACAGGACCGATAGGGCCTATAGGTCCTGTAGGTCCTGTGACACCTAACGGAGCCGCACCAAAACATCTGTTATACTCTCCCATCATTTGATCGGAAGTCAATTCCATGTTATTAATCAATTTAACAGAAGCATATACTGAACCTGTAGCTGTAAAAGCCAGCTGTCCCGCTGCTGGTGCGCTTGAACCGAGACGGAATATTCCGCTTTGTCCACCATTTGGGAGAGTCGGAATCCCAGTAGATACTGGTCTTCCATTTATATACATTGTGACATATCCAGTAGGTGTATTACTCCTTGTATACCCAAGATGGAAAGGAACCCCCACAGGAGTTTTCATCAAAGATGCTACTTGTAATGAGTTAACACCAAGATCAAATTCACTAATATAAGTCAAATTGTCGGTGTTAGCGACTTGATACAAGATATTCTGAGCTAACAATTCTCCAGCTTGACCGATTGCAAAATACTGTTGTCCGCCAACATTTGGGGTTTGAGCAAGCATTGCAACTGACATAGCGCCAGTGGCTTGTAACAACGGAGCAAAGCGTCTAACAGCAACATCATTAGTGTTGTTGAATGAGAATCCTATAAGCCCATTGCCCATATCTGCATATCGCTCCGTACCTGTAGCAGTTAATGTATGTCCAAAACCAGACGAATCAGATAGATTTCCATCTAATTGCCAAAGGCCAACAGGGCTATAAGTAAGATCATGTTGTCTAAGAATTGGAATAGTATAAGGTCCAGTGGGGCCTTGTGAACCTTGCGGGCCAGGGGGACCGCCAGAAGTCCCTACAGGTCCTTGAAGACCAGTGGGTCCAGGACTTCCAGGCGATCCTTGAGGTCCTGTTCCAGCAGGTCCAGTGGGACCGAGAGGTCCAGTAGGACCAGTAACTCCAATAACTGTAGTCCCAAATGTTTGATTATATTCATTTAATATTTCGTCAGTAGATAACTGACGATTAAATTGTTTTACTGATGCTAAAGCGCCTCCGGCTTGATTTTTGTTAACCCCGTCTGAACCCAAACGGAAGAAACCACTTTGACCGCCATCCGGTAACGACCCGATTCCTGTTGAGTATACTTTCCCATTTGCGTAAAATGTTAAAAATCCGGTTGGAGTTGGTCCTCTGGTAACTCCAAAATGGAATGGGACGCTTTGAGGAGCTTTTGCATTTGTCGGATTAACAAAAGAAGATGTTCCAGCGCCAAATTCAACAAATGAAAAGAAAGTTTTATCTGCGTTAGCACCGTAAGAATATAAGAAGTTATCAGACTGAGCCGCAGCCGGCCCATTCATCGCTACAATTCTAAAAGCGATTTGAGAAGCTCCGCCGACTGGAGCGCCATCAGGAATTTGGGCAATTGCTACAACAGACATTGCTCCAGTAGCCTGAAGCAACGGTGCGAATGTATTCCGTTGGGGAACGTTTGCACCATTGAAGGAAAAACCTCTTAAACCGCCACCTAAATCTACATACTGTTCAACTCCAGTGCCCATGAATAAAACATGGCTTTGACCAGAAGAATCATTTAGATTTCCGTTTAATTGCCAAAGACCGACTGGACTACCATCATTTGTATGATAGCGTAAAACTACGTTAGAGAGAGGCCCGGTAGGACCCTGAGGTCCAGTAGCACCAGTTGATCCATCTAAACCGGTGGGGCCTGGGGACCCCTGAGGCCCCGTGGGACCAGGTGAGCCCTGAGGTCCAGTAGCACCAGTTGATCCATCTAAACCGGTGGGGCCTGGGGACCCCTGAGGCCCCGTGGGACCAGGTGAGCCCTGAGGTCCAGTAGCACCAGTTGATCCATCTAAACCGGTGGGGCCTGGGGACCCCTGAGGCCCCGTGGGACCAGGTGAGCCCTGAGGCCCTGTAGCACCAGTTGATCCATCTAAACCGGTGGGGCCTGGGGACCCCTGAGGCCCCGTGGGACCAGGTGAGCCCTGAGGCCCTGTAGCACCAGTTGATCCATCTAAACCGGTGGGGCCTGGGGATCCAGGTGAGCCCTGAGGCCCCGTAGGGCCAGGTGAGCCCTGAGGCCCCGTAGCACCAGTTGATCCATCTAAACCGGTGGGCCCTGGAGAACCCTGGGGTCCTGTGGGCCCTGGGGATCCGGGTGAGCCCTGGGGTCCAGTAGGGCCAGGTGAGCCCTGGGGACCTGTGGGTCCATCAATTCCTGTGGGACCGGGTGACCCGGGTGAGCCCTGGGGTCCAGTAGGGCCAGGTGAGCCCTGGGGACCTGTGGGTCCATCAATTCCTGTGGGACCGGGTGACCCGGGTGAGCCCTGGGGTCCAGTAGGGCCAGGTGAGCCTTGGGGAC
>Ga0315284_10000066_pt1 | contig 140795 bp, 131 predicted proteins | sample YL17G09_16_MG_FD_203696 | JGI IMG/M metagenome (GOLD analysis project Ga0315284, IMG submission 203696) | Sediment microbial communities from Yellowstone Lake, YNP, Wyoming, USA - YL17G09_16 | ecosystem: Environmental > Aquatic > Freshwater > Lake > Sediment | place: USA: Wyoming | collected... | reverse complement strand
AGTCAAAGCTTCAACAATATCGACCACAGAAAACCACCACTCATCTTTATAGATAATTTTTCTTATTTCTTTTCCTTTAAAAATCGCGATTTTTGTAGTTTTTTCCATTATATTTGTATCGATTTCTATAGTACTTTAATAATACCTGTTTAAAAATCTCTTGACAAGTGCTTTTACTAAATATTATACTAAATCAAATACAATGAAAAAAATATTTATCATCAGTTGTTTGATTTTAGCTTTATTTGGTCTATCGCAGATAACGCTAACTGTATTTGCAGAAGGAGGAACTGGTTCTATACCGTCTTCGGGGGTAACTTCAAGAATAAAAACTCTTGACGATGCATTGACTGGTTTAGGCTTTGGCAGTACTGCCACTGGTGCTTGGGGAGGTTGGGGTGCGATGTGGAACAGGATATATTCGGCTGGGATTTGGAATGCAACTCTGGGAGACGCAGTTGATGGTGATGTGTTTTTAAGCAAGAAGTTTTACGCAGGGGCCAACCGCACTCTACTGACCGGTACATTCTCATTTACAGGCGATGCGGCAGTGGGCGATGTGGTCACCGGCAAGACATTCTATGCAGGTAGTTCAACCAAACAGACAGGCACTGGTTCTGCCCTTATAGATTACAGTCTGCAAAAAAATGCCACAGAAGATGACTATCTGGGTATTTATAAAGACGAAGAATCTACTTGGACAAATGAAGCAGATGGTACGGTTGGCGCCACAGGATTAAGTAGCGGAGAAATAAAAAAAGATTCCAGAACCGGCTTAATTTGGTCCGCTGCTTCTTCAGGAACCCATACAAATAGTTTTACTGCTTTAACCGACGGTACCAGGCCGACAGATGGTAATTCAGTAGGATTTTGCAATGGTCTGAATTCAGCTACTTATGGCGGAAAAACAACTTGGTACTTACCAACTCAAAAGGAACTGATGCAAGCATATATTGACGGTATTTACAGTCAGGATACTGCATTTGGAACTACGAGCTACTTTTGGTCGTCTTCGGAGTACTCGTATGATTCGACCCACGCTTGGTACGTCCGCTTGCTCACCGGCAGCACGAGCCTCGACGATAAGGGTAATAGCTACAATGTCCGTTGTGTCCGCAGGGATTAATTGAGAATTTAATTAATTTGAAATTTAGAATTTTCCGATTTTTTTGTTAGTAATCCGCCAATAGGCGGATTTTTTTATTTTGTAAACAAATGATATACTATTTTTAAGCAAGATTTTACCGGTTCAATCCCGCTAAGCGGGACTCTGGCTGGTAAAGAGGGCATAAAGTTTAATCCGCCCCGCTGTACCTTATTATTAGGTATTTTTATTCAGATTGTCTTTTAGGAAAACTACCAGACAATCGGTGATTTTTTGTAAAATCAGCGGGGAGAACGAGCAACTTTTGGTCGTCTTCGGAGAACTCGAATGATTCGACCAACGCTTGGAACGTCAACTTGAACAACGGCAACACGAACAACAACGATAAGGGTAATAGCAACAATGTCCGTTGTGTCCGCAGGGAAAAAACTTTATGCTCTAGGCTTATTTTATGTCTAAATCAAGTGATTTGCCCTTATACCTGGCGGTTTATAAACTTCTTTTGTATCAATATGTTTTGGTTAATAATTTTCCTAAAAGTTATAAATATAGCTTAGGCAAAGATATTTTGGATTTGACTTGGGAAACACTGGATTTGATTATTCTGGCCAATAACTTGCCCAATATGGAGAAATCCGCATCGATTCTTCAGGCTTCGGTTGCTTTTGACAAACTTAAAATAAGATTGAGGCTGGCTTTGGAAATTAAGCTGATCAATCGTCAGAAATTTGCATTTTTAGTTGAGACGAATGAGGAGATAGGCAAAATGTTAGCGGGTTGGCTTAAATGGTCTGAACGAGCTTAAATCTTTGTTGGGTTTCAGATATTTTTTTAATTCTCCAAAGTGTCTTTCGTAAAGATTTTTTCTCAACCTATAACAATTGGCATGTTTAAAGTGGCCGTAATATGAATTGACCATCGCCATGGCTTTTTTGATTTCCTCTTTTGTCGGCGGTTTGGATAAGGGAAGAGTTTTTTGTTTTTGATTATCGGAGACTAAAAGTAAGCCTTGATTGAAATAGTGAAGCTTGATTTTTAAGTTCTTAACCACCCGTTTGCGGGAGAGAGTATACTCGGGCTTGGTAACATAACCAACAAAATCAATCCCCTGATAAATTGAGCCGGACTTGTCTTTCCTGGGATGAAGCTCTAATTCAAGGTTTTCTTTTAAAAAAAAGTCGATTTCTTTCCGCCACTCTCTTAATTGTTCCGGATTTTCAGACAGCAAAACCATGTCGTCAACGTATCTAAGATAATATTTTACTTTTAACTTTCTTTTTACAAACTGATCCAGCTCGTTAAGGTATACATTGGCAAAAAATTGGCTGGTTAAATTACCGATAGGTAAACCTTTATTAATGGAAACGTTAAAAAGTGATTTTTGATAGGGAATTTTATTTAAAAGTGATTTGTCTCCTTTAATAACAAAGTTTCTTGTGGGATTATAAAAAATTATAGCGTTTAGAAGGTAATATATTTCCTCTTTCCAATTTTGATTTCTTTTTATTTCGGCGAGTTTTGCCGTAATAATTTGATAAAGAATTCTTTTATCAATGGCGGTAAAGAAGCTTTTGATATCAAGTTGAAGATAAAAAGAGTTTTTAGTTTTGTTTTTGCTGACTTGATCAATAAATTTTTTCAGACGGGAAATAGCGGTGTGGCACCCTTTTTCTTTTCTGCAGGCAAAAGAATCATAAATAAACCGGCGCTCAAATATCGGTTCAATTTCATTGACAAGCAGGTGATGGACGACCCGGTCGCAAAAATCAGCGGCAAAAATTTCCCTGAGTTTTGGATAGGTTACGACAAAACAAATCGAACGGCCGGGATGATATGTGTGGCTTTGTAGCTCTTTTGCCAGATCAAGGAGTTTCTGTTCACAAGCAATCTCAAATTTTAGGGCATTGATTGTTTTTCGTTTCCGCTCCCTACAGGAAAGATACGCCTTAAAAAGCTTGGGGAGAGTAAAAATGGTCGAGCTTCGTCTCTCTCTCTCTCTCTCTCGTTAGCGCCTTGGAATTTAGAAACATATTCTTTAAACATACCATAATTTATCTATAAAAATTCTAAATAGCCTCATTAATTTATATCAAATACGACTGTTGTAAAAAAACAAAGGCAAGAGGCTATTGTCTTGAGCTTTAGAATTCTGTATATTTAAAAGTGAAACCAGTATGACGGATTGCTTTTTTTAATGGCGCGCTTGCAGAAGGGAGCAATCCTAACTGGTTTCAACAGGCGCGCCATTTAAGTTATAGGACATAAAAAGTTCTTTAAAATTTTTGCGTTTTTTCTTTAAGATTCGAGCCGACAGTTTTCGGAGGCGCGGCGGGTGGGGGCGCCGCGCAGAACGCGCCTGTCCGCCTCTGGCGGAAATAGCGACGAAGCGAGGACGGCGAAGCCGGACGAGCGAGGAGCTGACGCAATGCGTTAACAATTTTTAAAAAAGGTTCGAATTTTTTCGTAAACGTTCACCATTTTGGAAATGGCAAGAGAATTGGGGGCAGCGCTGGCTGCGCCCCCCTCCGCAGACAGCGCTGCAAAGGGATATTTTAAGTCCGGCCGGAGTTGCCGTAAAAAAGAACAGAAGAAAAAACGCAAAAATTAACAAGGTAGATTTTAAAGAACTTTTTAATAAAGTACAATAGTACAAGAACAAAGTATGAATAAATATATAGCTTACTGCAGAAAATCCACTGATGAAAAAGACAAGCAAGTTTTATCCATTGAAGCGCAAATTGCTGAATTAAAAGAGTTTGCCAAGCGTGACCACTTAGAGATTACGGAATTTATCACTGAAGCCAAAACCGCCAAAATGCCAGGGCGTGAGCAATTTGCGCTAGTGCTAAAGAAAATTGAAAAAGGCGAAGCCCAGGGAATAGTTTCGTGGCACCCAGACAGGTTAGCCAGAAATTCAATTGATGGTGGGAAAGTTATCTATTTATTGGATACAGGAAAATTAATTGATTTGAAATTTCCGTCTTTTTGGTTTGAAAATACTCCTCAAGGAAAATTTATGTTATCTATTGCCTTCGGCCAATCAAAATATTATGTGGATAATTTAAGCGAGAATGTAAAACGGGGCAATCGTCAAAAACTTCGTCGTGGCGAATGGCCATCAAAAGCGCCTTACGGCTACATCAATAATCCCAAAACCAGAGCTGTTGATACAGACCCGGAATTATCCAAGGTTGTTAAAAAAGCTTTTCAGCTTTTTTCCGAAGGCAATAAATCTTTTACGGAAATTTCAAATTTTATGTTCAAGTTTGGGATGAAGCGGGAAAGTTGTGGGAAGCCTATTAAGGTTGACCAAATAAAACGGATGTTATCAAATAAGTTTTATGTAGGAATTTTAAAATATGCTAACGAATATTACGATGGTTCCCACAAATGCTTCATCTCCAAACAATTATTTAAAGAAGTCCAAAAGCAAGTGGAAAAAATCTTGCGTCCCCGCCAGCATGGCCATGATTTTGCTTTTTCCGGTTTAGCCACTTGTGGCGAGTGCGGCGCCGCAATCACCTCAGAGCAACATATTAAAAAGTATAAAAACGGAACTTCGCAAACATTTATTTATTACCGTTGTACAAAGAAACTCAAACCCTGTACCCAAAAATATGCTCCTGAATCTGACATAGAGGAGCAATTAAAAAAAGTTGTGGGTGATTGCGGCTTGCACGCCTGTTGGGAACCCTATTTTGAAAAGTGGATGGCAAGAGACGAATTAAAAGATCAAGCCAATTCCGAAACGGAATTAAAAAAGCTTGGCGAGAACCAAAAAGAAATTGAAACAAAACTAAATCGGTTATTAGATGGCTATTTAGACCAAGTGGTGGAACCGGAAGTTTACAAAGAAAAGAAAAATGAATTGTTTGAAGAAAAACTAAAACTAACCGAGCAAATTGCCAGAATTTCAAAATCTGGTTTTTCTTGGCTCGAACCTATGAGAGAATTTGTAATTAGCGCCTTGCAGGCGCAAAAAATCGCGCGCGCAAAAAATGAGTGCCATGATTTAGCGATCATGGCAAAAACTGTCGGCTCGAACTATTCTTTATTTAACCGGCAACTCCGGCCGGACTTAAAATATCCCTTTGCAGCGCTGTCTGCGGAGGGGGGCGCAGCCAGCGCTGCCCCCAATTCTCTTGCCATTTCCAAAATGGTGAGCGCAGGGGGATTCGAACCCTCAACCGACTCCTTAAGAGGGAGTTGCTCTACCATTGAGCTATGCGCCCTTCGTCGTTTTACTTCACTTCGTTCAGTATAAACACTCCTCAGGGTGAACCCTTTTTAATCAACTCAAGTTTTTTTTGCCTCGTCCAACCCTTAATTTCTCTTTCTCTTTTTGCTGCAATTATTTGATCTGATAGTTTTTCTTGGTAAACTAGTTTTACTGGTAGTTTACCAAATAATGATTTGGCACCCAATTTGTTGTTATGTAGCCAAATTCGTTTCGAAATATTATTTGTGATCCCGGTATAAAGTGACTTATCTTTACACTGAACGATATAAACGTACCAGTTCATAAATAACATAAGGCGTTTACGCTGAGCGTAGCGAAGCGCCTCCGAGAGGAATCGAACCTCTATCGCTTGTTCCGAAGACAAGCACTCTGTCCTTTAAGCTACGGAGGCAGTAAGACTGATTATAGCAAATTTAACTGTGAAGATTCAGGATTGAATACTCATACGATTTGAAGGGTAAGGGTATGTTAGATAATTTCCTCTTTCTTAGTCCTGATGAAGCGGATCCATTCCTCGATGACTTCGAAAATGACTTTCAACGGTGCTTCCAAGATAAAGTCGAAGATGAAAATAAAAACGTTAATTTTTGCGATTTCTCTGGATAGGACATCGCCAGCGTAGAGAATGGGAAGGAAGAAAAAGTCAACGATTGGCTCCAGTATCCCCTGCCGGTCGACCATTTCATACTCTTTCGCAGACTGGCGGATGCGGTAGGCAAAGAGGGTGATCAGAGCTATGAAAAATACAAAGACGGTCTGACTTGCGATATTGAAATGGAGCTTGGTGAGGATGAAGATGATAATGCCAAATGAAATCATGAATCCAATCATATAGACGATTGAAAAGATGCTTGAAAGAAGGGGGCGTTCCCGGGCAACTTTCAGCGTAAATGCATCCTGTCCTTTTTGGTATTCTTCGAAGTGGTATATGATAAGCTTGATCCTCTCAAGGAGCCGTTTCGTATTGTCAGCGCCGGGAATTGCGATAAAGGCTGTAATGAGAAACAGGAGAAGCGGGGGAAATATCGCATTGATAGCCAATGGCAGGTAGTCAATCCGGCGGACAATAAGAAGATCAACCGGAGCTTCCAATGCAAATGCGAGAATCATTTTCGTCAAAAATATGTAGATGATGCTCCGAACGACAGCTCTGCGTACTTTTTCTCCGGTTTGGTGGTATCGTTTGTGCGCGATTTCTGAAAGAGCTTCTTCAAATTTTGGCGGATCCTCAATGATTTGGCGGGCATTTTGTTCGTGTTCAAAAAAGAAATCGCGAAGAAGCAAAAACGGTGGGAGCTGTTTTCGCAGGTAGCGACTCAAAGGCCCGATAAGCGGTGAGTCCAGTTGTTGCTCTATCGTTTGGATCGTCGTTATGAAGGACTCTATCATGGGGGAAAGATCTTTCCAGGAGCGTTTGGTCCAGGTAGGATCAAACATTTTGAGAAGATGGTACATGATAAGTGCGTTGTCAGACTGGGCATAGGAACGTTCGACCGCTATGTACGTAAGCATGTTGAGGAGATTCGGATCAACAGAGGAAAGCTGGATTTTTCCACGGATTGACTGGTAGACAAAATTGACAAGCGCTTCCCGTTTTGCTGCCGGTATGATCGTTTCATCGATCTCAGCAGAGGCAATCCCGATGATGGTATCCCAGGTAATTCCTTGGTATTTGGGAGACGATGGGCCAAAAACGCTGTGCCGAAGGTACAGATATTTGGTAACAATCTCAGAAACAGTATGGATATCAGTGTCATCGATAAGGGAACTGTCGATGTATTTCGCCCAGATAAGCTCGATCATCAGGTTTTCGGTGATAATCTTCGGATCTGACTCTAAGGCGATCCGGCGTTTGAGTATGCGTTCGATAGCAGCCCGCCTCACGAGGTGTTCCGCGCGGAATTCGACGGCGTTTCTGGCTTTTTCATAAAGGACGGCAAACGTGGAGACGGTACGGCTCACGGAAAATTTGTGTCCGCTTTTGGAAACGGTTTTTCCGGATTCAAAAATCCTCAGTACTTCACTGACAATCGGAGATAATTCCATGGTAAAAGTATAAAGGAATTTACTCTTCAACGCAAAGCGTTATGAGAAATGAATGAAAAGCTGATCAGTATGACCCCCGACAAATCCACGCTATAGCGGGATTTTGTCGGAGATTGCGTAGATTGACAGAAAGACAAAAGATACGATCTATCAGCTTTTCCAAGCTTTTCCAAATAACGAAAGTGCGCTATACTCAAGGAGAGTGAATGGTGGCTGTAGCTCAGCCTGGTTAGAGCGCCTCCCTGTGGAGGAGGATGTCGAGGGTTCGAATCCCTTCAGTCACCCATTAGAAAAACCTCGAAAAGACGTCATTGGGTTTAGTGAAAAGAAGTGGAGGAATGTCCTTGACGTTGAGCGTTCCGTCATTATTAAAATCAAACGGCAAAAGGCGCTTCATCGTAACTTTCGTTCGTCCTTCAGTGAGCGTTGTGATGTGTTGTCTGGGCAGATAATACGGAGTCACAACAACGATCCGGTAGCTTTTTCCCGGTATCATATTGTACAGTCCCGTGACGGAAATTTTCCCGTCAACCAGCGTTAGGTCCTGGAATTTGTGGAGAAGCGTATCTTTGTGGTCATACACAAGGACGAGGACATGGTCGACCTTGTTTTCTTTTTTCCATCCGAGTTGCATGCTCAATGTCATGGTCGGAGGCGGAATGAGCGTCAAATCCTTTTCTTCTACCATAACTTTTTTCTGGCCGTGTTTGATGGAAAATGTTATATGCACAACTCCTTCTTCCATAGGTGTTTTTATGTGCATTGTCACCATTCCCTTTTCTTTCGGTTCAAGTTTTGGTAAGGCCTCGGGAAGAAACGAAAATCCTTTTTGGAGTCCGTCTACAGAGATTTCATAGCCATCGTTAGGATCGACAATACCCTCCCCTGTGTTTTCCAACTCCCCTTCAAGCGTATACGTTGAATTGGTGACTAACCGGTCGGGAAATATCGGTTCTTTAAATGAAAAAGATTCCTTTTGATTTGGCATTCCTTTTGTTTTAGTAAGCTTCTGATACATCTCATACTGGGGATGGAATTCTGAAGACCCGAGTTTTTTCCAGGAAAAATCGTCAAACGGACTTCCCTGATAATTGAGAAGAAACGGGGTAATTGCAACGATCCTGGGATCATTCCAAATACCGGAAGCGGCAAGAGTAAGATTATTGGCTACTTCATTTGGCGTGAGGCGCCCACCTGAAAATTTTCCCTGATTGTGGGCCCATCCTGTTTCCGTAATAAAAATTGGAAATGGTTTTGTAATTCCGAGATTGTTGAGAAATTGCATTTCCCATACAAAACTCGCTATTGTTCCTTTGCCTGTTGCCCAGGGTGAACCGGAGAATCCGGGATTTGGATACGAGTGCGATGTCCATCCGTCAATAACACTAAAAAATTCAGTGTTTGAGACGTACATCCGTTTGATATATTCAGATCCATCAAGCGCTTTTCCGTCTGATGCAGCGGACATGTCAAACCCAGCAGGAAGTATAAAAAAACCAGATGATTTCTCTTTTAACGCTTTTGCGTAAAATAAAGCTACATCAGCGTATTCCTCCGGATTTATGGTATTGCCCCATTCTTTACTATGGTTAGGTTCATTAAAAAGTATGACATAGCGGTTTTCCACAGGCCAGATAAGAGAATCCAAAAAGCTCACCCAGCGTTTCGCATCTTCTTTTTGCGGAATTTTCCAACTATCTCCTTCCGGGTGTGTTGCTATGCGGAGAATCGGAATGAGATGGAGTCTCCGCATGGTATTGAATAACTCCTGCCATTTGCCGGGATTTTTATCTCCATCCTGGATAACGAGTGTTACATATCCCCAATCGCCTTCGTTTGAATTGATGAGGCTCGCAGTATCCTTCAGGTCCGTGAGTTCAGCAATATGGATGCCGTATTTGTTATTAGGAACCGACAAAGGATCATAGATAGCATGAACCTGATGTGGGAAAAAGAATAGAAAAAATAGTGATAGCAGCCAAAATACCATGCGCGCCTGGCAGGAATCGAACCTGCAACCTCCTCCTTAGAAGGGAATTGCTCTATCCGTTGAGCTACAGGCGCATTGAAGGTATTGTACCACGTTTATTTGTGAATAATGAAGCCGTTAGGGAGTTTTTTGATGTTGATATTTTCCTTGGTATTGTGCTTTTCCAACCATTTCCTCAAGAACAATTTGACAAATGGCAATACCCGGATAAATAGCAATCGGAATAGGACCTGCATTGTACATTTCCAATACTTGATGATTGGATATACCAGGTTGAATGAAGCTGGATGTGATATGGACCATGAGTCCGATACGCGCAAATCTGCTTCTTCCCTGTATCCATCCGCAGATCGTCGGAGGAAGCGTCAATTTTTCAACGGTAATTCCAAGGATACTTTCGTGTGGCTGGACGAGAATCCGGTCGTTGATGGTCACAAGATCGCTAAAAAAATCCGGATTAAATGTATCGGATTTTAGCTCTATCGTCTCTTTGAGTTTTTTAAAAATACGAAATGTGGAACCGAGAGTCAAATCGATACTGGCCGGCCCTACGCGTTTAAGGTCAAAGGGATCCACACCAATTATTCCTTCGTCAATTTTGCGAATGATTTCATCATGTGAAAGTATTGCCATAGATTGTCAAGATAATTGTAAAGAAAATTGTATACTAGTGAGCGGCGGAGGGGATTTGAACCCCTGACCTTCTCCTTGGAAGGGAGACATTCTACCGCTGAACTACCGCCGCTTTGAGATAATTATATCAAAATTATGAGAATGAAACAGAGAGAAGTTACTCACTTGACAGGGACTGTGTATTTATTACGATAGAATAGTAAGCCCGCCTATGCTTACTTTGCGACTTTTGGAGTACTATTTCCGCCAGAGGCGGACAGGCGTACACGTCGCAAAGAGCGCATTTAGGCGGGTCTAAGAAACTGTAATCCCGATAAAAATCGGGAACAGTTTCTAAGAGAGGTGGTGAGAAGTATGAAAAGATTAAATCCAAATTCCATGGGACTTATAGGCGGAGTTATTCTTGGTGGACTGCATTTAGTGTGGTCAATGATGGTTGCGTTAGGTCTAGCACAGCTGTATCTTGACTGGATTTTAGGATTGCATTCCATCAACAATCCGTTTATTGTTATGGAATTCAGTATAGATAGAACCATCTATTTGGTGGTATTTACGTTTATCGTGGGTTATGTCATAGGGTATGTGGGTACGGTGATGTGCAAAATGACCTGGCCAAAGAAATAACGAAGTAGTTTAAAGAAGATTTATTTATTAAACAGTGCGGTATCCCCTATTTTTATACCTGCAGCGTCAATTTCACCTGCGGGGAGTTCTAGTACCTTATCAACAGGTAGAGAGGGTTTTAGCTGGGGAATAATGCCGTTTTCAATCGGTAGCACATTTTTCGTCACCTCGACGATCCGATTGCCGTCCAGCCAGAGGAAGTCTAAGGGAAAGTTCATGCCTTTCATCCAAAATGCATACTGTTCCTTGTGGTTGAAAACAAAAAGCATTCCGTGCTTGGGGGCAAGAAAAGAGCGACCGCTTAACCCTTTTTCAATTTCTTTTCCTGTGAGAGCCAGTTCTACGGTAAACGTCGTTCCGTTGATCGTGACGGTAGGCGTCATCGGGTGGGTTTTGTAATACCAGAAAACCAGTGCTGCCAAAAGCAGTAATCCAACAAAAATTCGTTTCATAGTTCTATTTCTCCCTTTCTGTTATATACCGGATGAACTCATCAAACAACACCCGTTTATCCGGAGGTATCGGAAGGTGAGAAAGGACTTCGTTGACAATTTCTTTTTGTTTTTCAACTATCCCATTGATCTTTTTCTCAACCTCGAGTTTTTTTATTTCACTTTGAACCAACGTGACATCCTCTTTCGTTATCTTCGGATTGCCGTAGAGAGAGCGGAGTTTTTCTTTCGTTTTTGAGTCGCTTTTTTCCAATAGAAACAGCCGGTAGAGCGTCTGTTTTCCTTCCCTGATATCCGATCCTACGGGTTTGCCGGTTTTTTGAGGGTTCCCAAAAATATTGAGCCAGTCGTCTTTAATTTGATAAAGGATGCCCATGGCAGTTCCTAATCTCCAGAGGTGGCGTATTGTTTGCGGATTTGCACCTCCTATTATTGCGCCTGCAACCAGTGGCAATCCACAGGTATACCGTCCGGTTTTATAGGTATAGATGGAGAGAATTTCGTCTTTGGATACCTGTTTGTCTAAATTTCCGCCATAGACATCCTGCATTTGCGCGACTCCGACTTTTGCTATTTCCGAAGAAAAAAGATTCATCAGTTTGACGGAAAGATGAGGAGGTTCAATCGTAGAGAAGATGTGGAATGCAAGGAAAAATGTCATATCTCCTACACAGAGTGCAAGTGACTCGCCTATCCTATCGGGATTTTTCGTCCCACATTGTTCGAGAATTTTTTTATACTGGATGTGCATGCTGTCAAATCCCCGGCGTTTTTCATCCTGATCCATAATGTCATCATGGACAAGAAGCCCTGTTTGGACCAGCTCGATTGCCGCAGCTGTTTTCACCGCTTTCTCATGGTTATAATGATCAGAAAAAGATTCCATGGAAAGGAAAAGGAGTGAGGATCGAAGCAGTTTCCCGTTGATGGTAAACGGAAGAATACGGGTTATCGCGTCATTCCCCCATCTACCAACCGGACTCACCTGGGGAAGAACAGTCTGTTTGAGATAGGTTTGGAGATACGAAGAAACCAGGTTCTTTTTTTCCTGTATATACGATTGGATGTCCATATTATTATTGGTCGGGATGGCCAGACTCGCTGTGTCCACCGTAGCTTTATGCGAAGGTGGAAACTCTCAGCCTCTCCGACGTTACGTCGGAGCGTTCTACCAATCCCAGTACGATCTTGAAAATTTTGTCGGGGATGGCAGACTCGAACTGCCGACCTCACGCTCCCAAAGCGTGCGTTCTAGCCAACTGAACTAATCCCCGACAAAATTTTCTTAGACGTACGGGATCCCGTCCCGATTGAATCGGGACTGGGACTGAACTAATCCCCGTTTAGTAGGATTATACCAGTTTCAGAGTTCGTACGGCATGAATTGTCCGGAACACGGCGTCCCGTAGCAGACGTGCATAGTGAAGGTCTTGGGTTCGATGATAACAGAGCCGATGGTGATATTTTCCCTGCAAATGGGATATTTTTGGTTCTTTGTGTCTGAAAGGAGTGCTTTCATATCCTCAAGCGTCATGGTATTGCGTACCAATTCTTTGGCGCGTTCGAATCTGGCTATAGAATTTTTTGTGGCAAACAACTGGTATTCCTGCATGTGTTTGGAGATACAGTGGTTGGTATGCACATACGGAGTTTTTTCATTTTTTTGGATATCGATATCATGGCCGGCAATCTCAATATCCCAGACACTGTCTCCTTGTACCAGAAGATGGTTGTATCCTGAGGCGCGCTTTGTGTTGATGATGATTGAAAGAGCCTCATCAAGCGTTTTGCATTCCAAAATGGCTCTTGAAACGAAACATTTGGGTACGCCGATATTGGTTTCCTGATACAGCTCATTGATACATTGCACAAGTCCCCAATTGTTTAATGCTGCAGATGTACCGGCAAGTGATGTTGCGTAATTAAATCCTAAAAAAGTCGTTTCGCCAATGGTTGCTTTGAGGATATAGAGTTCATCAAGGCTTTCTATGCCCCAGTCTTCGTTATGTCCGATGAGCGCGCCTTTATCATTAAACGAAACTGCGATGGTGCAGTGTTCTTCTGTTTCCGCCTGTTCCCTATCCCACTCGACAAGGAGTTCCTTGTCATATACTTCAGGGCAATTATGGAAAAAAAGGTCAATAAAGGAAACTTGTGCACCATCAGCCATGCCTCTGAGTTCATCCATGAGGTTGGGGTACGATTCCTCTGCTACCTTTGCATATCGTTCTGATTTCGTTTGGTAGAGCTGGTAATGGGGAATCATTTTTTGCCGATCCTCAATGGTTTCCTGAATTTTACCCCGAAACATCTCTCCGATTGCCCGGCCGAGTTCATAATGGGTTCCTTTGATTTCAAGATAAGGAAATGTCCGAATCATAGGTGGGCGCGATCGGACTCGAACCGATACGGTGATTTCTCACCACAACATTTTAAGTGTTGGCTGTCTACCAATTCCAGCACGCGCCCTTATATCTCGTATTGTACCTGAAAAACAGACTCTTTTCTAGCATTTTGACGAAAAAAATGAAATACCTTGTATACCCCGTAGTAAATCAGATTGTGAAGGGTATATAATTATTTTTAATGAAACGGAAACAGAAAAGAAAAAGTCACGATAAAAGAATTACGGTTGCGATTCTTTATCACTACGTTCCAAAGACCCTGACAGATGAATACTTCAGTCACGATCATGCAATTGTTGATAATCAGACAGACGAAATCGTCTTTTACATGAAAAAATTATTTCAGCGTCATGGATATGGAGTGCAGGTCATCAAAGTATCGCCGAATGATTTATCGGAACTAAAAAAATTAAAAGCTGATTTTGTATTTAATCTCGTAGACAGCAAAGCCATGGAAGTAAAAATTGCCAAAATTCTCGACCGGCTAAAAATATCTCATTCAGGATCTTCGTTTGAAGCAATAAATACCAGTAACAATAAAATTCGATCCAAACGGCTTTTTGAAAAATTTCATCTCCCTACCCCGAAATATTCACTTATCCGCGTATCAGATAGACTTACAAAAAGTATGATTCCGAGTAAATTTCCTGTAATTGTAAAACCAGCATTTGAGCATTGCAGTGTCGGTATCACAAATAAATCCATCGCAACATCCTATGAGCAGTTTAAGATTATAGTAAAACGGCTGAGAAAAAAATATCACCAAATGCTCATAGCTGAAGAATTCATTCCGGGAAAAGAACTTCAGGTTACTGTCCTTGAAACCCCGAAGGAAACTACTGCCCTGCCGATTGCCGAAATAGCGTTTCGAGGAACTGTTAAAAATAAATGGAATATTTATGGGTTTGATGAAAAATGGAGCAAGCACCTGCCGATTTATAAAAGCTGCCATTTTATAGCGCCACCAAAACGCATTCGTGAAAATATTGATATGCAGATAAAACATGATTCAATTAAGGCATTTTATGCGCTTGGTATGCGGGATTATGCACGATTTGATTTGAGGTACAATCCCAAAAACCGTAAATGGTTTTTTTTAGAAGGAAACGCGAATGCTGGATTTGATCCGGATCCTCGGGATGCTATGACTGCGTCTATTCTTGCCCACGGGATGACGTTGGACGATTTTGTCCTCCAGATCGTCAAAAACTCCATAAACTAATAATGGATCGATACATTCCCGGAATTAAAGAAGTACCAATTCCGGGAATGAGAGTTGGGAAACCTGATATAATTGAAGCATGCCGAAGTGGCGGAATTGGTAGACGCGCTAGCTTCAGGAGCTAGTGACCTTTAATAAGTCGTGGAGGTTCGAGTCCTCTCTTCGGCACAAAATGTGAGAGCATGCCACGAAGATGTGCTCTTGCGAGGCGAGGATGTAAACCTCGCGAGCAAGTAAACATTCTTCTGTGGTTCGACTCTCTCTCGGGGCACTATTATGTTAAAACCTCTGGAGTATCTTGAAGAAAAAAGCAGTATGTAGTGTCAGAAGAACACCATGGTCCAATAATTGCAGGTTTTCCTTTCTTAATACAAGGAAGTCCGCATTGTTCCTCAATTGATTGCATGAGTTCAGGTAAAACATTTTCTTCTCGAGCTTTTTTGAGCATTTTTGTAACGTAACATACGGGTTCAATATCAACGCCGCTGTCCTCGGATGAATTTTCAACCATAAGAAATAATATTTCGATTACTTTCCCTTAGGGGATTTTCATCTCACTTTATAATCAGTCAATGGTTAAATTATTTTAAGTGCACTTAATGATAGCAGGATAGAACACTTCATTCAACAGGTTGAGGCTGTGAGGAGAGTGTACATTGCATCTTCGATTATTGAGTAAGGTTGAACTGGCTCCGTGGCTGGATGAAGGTCGGAACACCACACGGGTGAAATACGGAGAAGAATGTTACCCTTTTTCAGAAGGTAATAGTACAAATTCTTCTCTACCTACCAATGTCCCCATACTTGATCTCACATGAGGCAATAAAGCTTCCGGGTGTCCATATTCACCGCGGTATGTGCTATTATCTCTATTTGGTGTTGTCTCGATAATAGTTTCGTTTCCATCAAATTCATAAATAACCGTTGTAGTTGTCCTTAAATCTATCCCTCCACTTACTGCATGTCCTACCTCATATGGATTACCTGAAGAAATCTTTCCTGTAACAACAAATGTTTGTGTCCCATCTGCAAAGGTGATAGCAGTTAAAGACCTGTCTGAGTTAGCATATCTTTTTGGCATGAAGCTGTAACCAGCTTGTTGAAACGTCTTTGATTGAAAATCTTCTCGGTAAAGTCCTGTAACGACCTTGCCTGGAGGCAAAACAGTATCTGCCATATTGCCAAGCAGTGCTTTAGTCTCGGCAAGGCCTTCTTCTAAGGGTTGTCTTGAGGACTGATTTGTGCGTTTTTCAACTGGTAGCGCCATAAAGTGAAAGTAGTATATCAAAAAAATGTTAAAAATTCAACTATAGGTTTGAATGACTAGATGGATAACGTTCGTATAACTCGAAGCTATTTCGAGGCTAGCTTGTGCGGACGAGAGGACTTGAACCTCCATGCCTTGCGGCACAGCCTCCTCAAGACTGCGCGTATACCAAATTCCGCCACGTCCGCAAAGTCAAACTTGGCAGACACGTTTGACGTGTCGCATGTTCTTTATTGTAATGAAAATCAGTATTTAATACAATACAAAGAGCCGTATCGGTCACTTAGCTGGAGCTGGCTAGACCTGCCCGCAATCGCTAAAGCGATAGCTTATGCAGGCGGGGCGTTGCATTCACATTCATAATTTAGGACGATTAGCTCAATGGCAGAGCACTTCGCTTACATCGAAGGGGTTAGGGGTTCGAGTCCCTTATCGTCCACAATATTATTGTTATACTCAAATAAAATAGATACAATGAATTATGTTTGCGAATTGTGTTTGCCGAGATGGCCACGTCAAACGTGGCTTATCTTAAGACAAATTTGACTTGCCGAGCAGACAAATTTGACTTGCCGAGATGGCCGAGTTAGTCAAGGCGCATGTCTGAAAAACATGTTATCTAGGTGCAATTCCTAGTCTCGGCACCTATTGGTGCTTAAAGTAAATATCAAAGGCTTTTTTAAAATTGCTTCCTTCAACGTATTGTTTGTAATTTGTTTGATCAACCCACACAAAAGAATCATGTTCCGGACTCAACTTCACATCTCCGGAAATATAGGTACACGCAAATGCAACGGAGAATATCTTTTTCCCGGCACTTCTGTGGTTTACATCCGTTGGAATAGTAAACATCCATACAAAAAAAGGATTCCCGACGGAAATTACCAGTCCCGTTTCTTCTTTGACTTCCCGTTTCAGAGCTTTTGCAAGGTTAGTTTCCCCTTCCTGGATCTTGCCTCCGGGGAGATCTGCTCCCATCTGGGGATCGGAAAGAACGAGTATTTTCCCGTCTTTCACAATCATCGCCTTTAAACCGATAAAACAATATTGATCAGAAGACATAGGTAAATGTATTTATACCATTTTATACGAGCAGTAGCACTCCAAGTAAAGATAAGATTGCTGCGACTATTTTTGTGATAATATTGTCTTTCTCGTGTAAGAAAATAATAGCTAAAATAACAGTAACGATAACACTGGTTAAATTTATCGAGACGAGTTGGGAGGAATTTGTGCTTTTTTGTAATGCCATAAAAAAGGTAATGGATGATGCAGCGTAGATGAGACAAAGAGTTATCAACTTCCAGAAAATATTTTTTGTGACATACTGCGAAATGCCTTTCAGGGCAAACGGTTTTAAGATCATCATAAATATAGCAGGAAAAAGAAAGGCAGATGCTACGTACGGATACACTGAAAAAGATTGGAGAAGAAATCGGTCATTGGTATTGGCTACCCCAAACATGATTGCGGCAAACAGAGCGATAAAAACGTTCCGAGAAAAATGAAAGTGAGAAGATCGGATACTGACCAGTATGACGCTTCCGAATATGAACAACATGCCGATGAATTGTCTCAGCGTCAATCCTTCACCAAGAAGAAGAGAGGATGCGATTATAGTAAAAAAGACGCGGCTTGAAAAAATGACTGTGAACGTAGAAGCTTCAATAGTTTTTAGTGCATAACAATAGAGAATATTCCCAAATCCATAAAGTACAGTCATGATGCCTAAACTCAAAAGAAAGGGTTTGAGGTTTGGTACGGACATATCGGTAAACAAATATCCGTAGATCACCAGAAGTATGCCTGTCAGGAGTTGAAAAAGGATTGAATGAGTCACCGGATCAATGGATTTCTCTTTTAGGAGAATTCGCTGGAAAAGCGTCGTGAGAGAATAGAGAAAAACGCTGAGAGAGAGTAATACCAGCCAAGGCATACGTTGTATTTTAGCACAAACGGAAGATATACTTTTCTGATCAACTACTTTCATCAACCGTATAAGTGGTATATAATTTGAGCGTGAAGCGGCGGTAGTTCAGTGGTAGAATGTCTCCTTGCCAAGGAGAAGGTCGGGGGTCCGAGTCCCCTCCGCCGCTCCAAATCCAATTGTAACAACTAATTTTTTGGGGGATCGTCTAATGGTAGGACCCCAGCACCAAAGCAAAGCTTGGTGCGGGGCAAGCACCAGCCGGCGCAAGGTCCCGTACAGTACTGAGGAGTCGTCTAATGGTAGGACACCAGCCTTTGGAGCTGTGAATCTTGGTCCGACTCCAAGCTCCTCAGCCTTGTACGGGAGAGCTCATGAATCTAGGTCCGACTCTAGGGAGCACCGTCTTCGGTGCGGAAATACCCGACAGGGCACTAGTCCCCCAGCTAGGTACGATTCTTCGCTTGGCTAAGAGATTATTATTTCCTTTCTATCCTGTAGGTTTTCGGATAGAAGAGAAAAATTGCAGGAGCCTCATCAACGAGGCGTTTTTGAAAATCAATGTAAATTTCCAGCCGTTTGTCCAGATCAGTTTCCGCTCTTCCATCCTCAAGGAGTTTGTCAATTTTTGGATTTGAGTAATTGGTGATATTGGTCAGTGTCTGGGTGGAATGCCAAAACGCATATTGGTCAGGGTCTTTGGGTATATCCCGTGCAGTGAGAAGAACCTGGTACGATGAAGGGAGCATATTTTCTACTTTCACTTCAGTTGGAATGCCAAGAGTTGTCCAGCTCTCAGCGATTTTTTTGGCAATATCCAAATACGGAGAAAACGTATAGAGGGTGAGAGATGCGGAAGATGTGGAAATTTGCGTATTTTCAAAAAGTTTTTGAGCCTGTTGGACATCATAGGTGTAGAGTTTGACAGAATCAGTATATGACCAGGATGTTTTTCCGATCGGGGAATACGCGCGTTCCTCGGAAAGCTCAGGAACGGAATACGCGAGCGCCTGACGCAGTGATTTTTCCTGCAAGAGCGGATCCTTCATATTGAAAAAGATCATCACCATACGGTCATAATTGACGTCACTTGATACGATCGTGTTTTTCCACGTCGAGATTTCCTTCTCATACGAGAGTAACCCCTCCAAGCGGTCTACTTCGCCTTGTTTATACGCGAGGATTGCTTGACTTTCTGTTTTGTAAAATTTGTATGTTTTACTGGCAATTCGTTCATCATGTGAGGAGAGCGTGAGACTCAAAAAGTAACCGCCTTTATAAAGAAGGCCGGAAACAAAATACGGTCCGTATCCGATAAGTCCTTTTTTGAAAATAGGTTTTGATACGACGGTCAAAAAAGGACTGTAGGGCATGGGAAGCTGATAGATGATCGTATCCGGTTCTTTTCGCGTCACCGTGACATCTTTAATATTATAATTTATGTCATTAAGCGTAACTTTTGTATTGTCATGCCAAAAAATATTCGTGTTTATTTGGAATAGATATTTTTTTCCGCTATCGGTCGCTTCCCATGATGCTGCCAAACCGGGAGAAATATTGCCTGATTCGTCCTGTTGGGTTAGTCCATAACTGATCTGGTTGAGTATGGGTTCCGGTAAAGTTGAAACCGTATAATCACCGACTATCCCGATATACTCCGTTTTTTTAGCGCGTGTTCGATAAAATGGAAGAAGAAAATTTTGTATTGCGATAAACGTAATACACCCGACAACGAGCCCGAAGACAATGTGACGTTTATAGAGCTTTCCCAGTTCTTTGATAAACCAATACAAGAATCTTCCGCGTTTTACCAACGACATAGAGAGAGAAGAACCGGTACCATCAGATAATAAAGACATTGATGATCGTCACCAGAAAAAAAAGCGAAGCGAATAAAATCGTGAGAATAAATACAACTTTTTCCGCTCCCCTTTTCGTTCGATAAAAGTCTCCTCCCCCCATTTGCGTCTGAAGACCGCCTTTGCTGGTCTGGAGAAGTATGAGTGTGAGAAGACTCAATGCAATAAGAAGCTGTATAGTTAACAGGATTGGTTTCATGATTCATCCTCCAAAGATTTTATGAGTGCATAACCCAGTTTATCACTATCATGACGGATGAAGCTTCTGACAAGCGTATCTGATGATGATTTTTGAGTGATGTGGGAACTTATCAAATCTTGCCGTATGACGTGGTATTTTTTCTGATCTTTGAGATCATCAATAATTGGATATTCATGACTTTTGGCATAGACTGAAAGAGCATAGGAGGGTATCGGAGTGGTATTGACCAGGACTGTGTGAATACACCCTCCGATATACGATTCCATGACTTTGAGGTGATCACGAGCTGTAAAATTGTATGTTTGACCATATTTCGTCATGAGATTTAAAACATAAACGATTTTTCCTTTCGTTTGGTTAAGTGCCTCACGTATTCCTTTGACAATAAGATTTGGCAGTATGCTGGTATAAAGATCACCGGGTCCCAATACAATAAGATCTGCTTTTTGTATTTCCTCGATTGCTCGTGGATTAGCGACAGCTTCCGGTTGAAGCTCAAGTTGAGTGATTTTTAAGGTCCCGTCGTGACCCGGTTCGTCGATGCAGTGTTCTTCATGCTCTACACTTCCATCTTCGTAATGGGCAACAAGATTAGTTTTGGTAAACGTAACAGGGATGACGGATCCGCGAATACGCAAAATTTTACTTGTTTGTTCTATTGCATCTTTTTGTGAACCGACGATATCCGTAAGAGCTGCCATAAAAAGATTCCCGAATGTCATACCGCTTATGCCCTCTCCTTTTTCAAAGCGGTACATAAATAATTTTCTTAGGAGCCCTACCCCTCCATTTTCATCAGATAAAGCCACGATACACTGTCGTAAATCAGATGTGGGGAGGAGCCCGAATTCGTCGCGTATGCGTTTGTTGCTGCCTCCTGAATCGCTCATGGAGACAATTGCCGATAAATGCTGATTGTACGATTTGAGTCCTTTGAGCGTGACAAATGTTCCTGTACCGCCGCCAATGGCCACAATACGTTTTTTCTTTTCCTTCACTGTAACGGTGTGATTAGTGCTCGCTGATGTCATAAAGAATGTTGGTGAAAATCGTAAGGACAACCGTGACGATGGTAAGAGAGAGGATATAGGAAACAGGAAAGGGGGGGATGATGAACCCATAGGAAGAAAATCCGGGAAATTGCCAGGGAGTGATGACAACAGCAGGTACGAGGAAGGTCAAAAGATACACAACGATCACATTGACAGCCCACGCGAGGAGTCCGAACGTCATGATATTGATAGGAATAAAAAGTATTTTTAGTAAAGGACGGACGATCAGCATAAGAATTGTGAGGATCAGGGAAGTTGTAAGTGTTCCTTGCCAACCTCCGTTTATCTGAATACCCGGTATGATCTCAGCAATGAGCCAAAGAGAGAACGCGTTAAAGAGAAAACATCTGAGAATATATTTCATACCGTTATCATATCAAATCAGAGGAATGTAGGGCAAATATCCGTGCTCGGAGTTTTTTGTGATAGGAAATTGCCCACCGGTGTGCTTCATCACGAATATGCTGAAGAAGTTGTAATGCGGCTGATGAGTAAGGAATAGTAATTTCCTTAAAGCCATTTTGAAAAGGTATTACGATCTTTTCAAGCCGTTTGGAAAGACCAATGACCGGAATATGAAGCGGTATTGATTGAAGGAGAGAGATACAAGTGGAAACCTGAGGTTTCCCTCCGTCAACGACGATAAGATCAGGGTAGTTCCACTCAATATGATTAAACCGGCGAGATACTACCTCCTTCATCATGTCAACATCGGATTTCCCCTTTGTTATCCGAGTTTTAAAGCGTCTGTATTGATCAGTATGAGGGATGCCTTTCACAAAAACGACCATAGAACCTACCGATGCAGACCCCTTTAGTGTTGAGATGTCATAGCATTCGATTCTCTTACACGATGTGAGAGAGGATATATACTGTTGTAAAATCCGAAGGAGATTTTCCGTTTGTTCCTCAGGGGCTTTTTCGAGTGTATCTTTTTCTTCAAAAACAAACGGGTTATACCGATTGTTGATGGTGGCAAGAAGCGCTTGAATTTGATCTCTTATTATCCCTGCTTGCTCAAATTTTTTTTCATTGGAAAAACGAACCATTTCTTTTCGTAATGACTCTATTGTTTTTTTTGACCGTCCTGCCAGCACCCACGTAAGTCTTTTGATATTTTTTTTATAGGAAAGCGCCAATATATTTTTTTGTGTTCCCGGTGATATTTTTTCAATAACTGATGGACAGGGATTGCAAAGGCCAAGATGGGTATAGAAGCATGGTTTTCCGTTTCGAACTTTTTGTTGGCAAAATGGGATAGAGTGTCGTAGCATACCCAGGATGCGAAGTGCGATTCTTGACGAAGCAAATGGCCCAAAGTACCGTAAGTCCGATAGAGTATGATTTTTGGGTTTTCGGCAAAGTTCAACGATGGGCATTTTTTTGATATTTTTTATTTGAATATAGATAGGACTTTTATCGTCTTTGGCGATCATGTTATATTTTGGCGCATAGGATCGTATGAACTTCGCTTCCAAAAGAAGTGCCTCGAATTCGGTGGCAACTTGCTTTATCTTTATTTCGTGGATATGTTCCAAAAGACGTCGTGTTTTATCCGTCAAAAGTGACGGTCGGACGAAATACTGGTGTATACGTTTTGATACATCACGCGCTTTCCCCACGTAAATAACCGACCCCCGCTTATCAATAAAGAGATATATACCCGGTGTATGAGGAAGGGTTGTCAATGTTTTTTGAAGAGTGTCCATAAAAACAAAAGGAACCCAAGAAGTACAGAGACAGCAGGCAAAATAAGGCTGTAGCGTGGTTGCAAAGCAAACGATGCTACTGACACCACACCGTTTGTGGTGACTGTGAGAGTTCCCTTTTCCATTGATACAAGACCGCTTGTTTTTATTGAAATTGGTATGGTAATTTCACCATATGGCGGGATGTATGCTTCTTTTTTTGAAACATCAAACGGAAATGGATCCGAATGGACGGAAACAATTACGTCATTTACCGATGTGCCTGAGGTATTTTTGACGGTCACAGAACCGGTCAACGGTGAACCGAGGGTGACCTGTTTCGGAATGGATATCGTCGTTGTCAACGTCTGTTTTTGATCTTTAAAGGAATTTTGGGCAAACGCGACTGTCACGTTTTTTTTCGGTATTGATCCTTGTTTAAATGAACCCGCAGGATACGGATAGTCGCTTGATATACCCTGAAGAACAAATGCAATATGGTTGAAATCAAGTATCGAAAAATAGTCAATACCTTTCGTTGTTTTGGTCCATGTGGGATCTACAGGAATCCAGAGTTTCAGTTCATCATCATAATATTCAGGCCAGGAATGGAGGATGTCGCCGTATGAAGTAATAGGCCTGAGTTTTGTGTTGGTGGTGTATGCATACCCTACCGCTTCTCTTGCGGGAATGCCTGCAGCACGGGCAAGGGTGATAAAAAGATCGGTAAACTCAGAACAGAGTGCATCCTTGGGATTTTTAAGAGCGTCTTTACCTCCGTAGCGCTGAAATGTTTCTTTGATCCTTTCAAAATTATATGAGAGCGTTGCTGTGACATAATCAAATATTTCCTTTGGCGTTTTATAGTCAGATGCCAGCTTTTTTATAACCGGATCTTCCGTATCCCAAAATGGCTGTGGTTTTACATAATCCGACAGCGTGGGAGGTGACGTTTTAAAGTCCGGTCGTGCTTTAACAAAAGTCGCAATCGCAAGTTTGGCAACAACATGAAGCTTCTGACTCCCTTGTAATTCAAATGTAGCTATCCAATTTCCGTCGGGATCCAAAGATGTTTTTTTTGGTTTTGGTTCGATGGACTGAATTTGTATTTGCTGAAATGCAGTGTCAGGCGGAAGTGCGATATCATACAGCGCATCGGTCAATTTTGTGTTTTCCAAATCATACGAGAGTTCTGCGGTAAATTCTTGTTTATCCCCATATGCCGCACTGATGCCGCCTTGTATCATTTGATTTTTTGACCATTTCCGTCCTTCTGAAGGCGGAGGTTTGGTGTATGCGTTGGCTCCGAAACTTGTAGGGGTCCGCAGACTGACCGTATACCTCCCTATCGTCGGATCATTTTCAATACCCGGTATATTCACTTCCCAGATATTTCCGTGTTTATCAGCGATATCACCTTGTTCATACCGAAGTTCAAAAGGCAAAATTTTTCCCATTCCGACAACCTGATCATTAAATTTGAGCGATATTTCCGTTTTTCCGTCGCGCTGGGCAATCGAAGGCGAAATCATCCCTTTGTTATCATATGCAATAACGTTTTTTATATTCTGAGTGTCGAGTGTTATGGAATATTGTTTCGGATAGAGATTCGTTTTATTATTTGTGAGAGAGACTTTTTGAGTGACGATGGTTGAGCCGTTCGGAGATACAGCATAATCTATATCATAATCAGCAGAAAAGTCTGAAGCATAAATAGGCAGACGAAGTACTAGAAAAAATATAAATAAAAATAGAATTCTTTTCATATTCGAGCAAAACGGACGCACATTTAATCACTCTCTTGTCATTGCGAGCCGAAATGAAATGAGGCGAAGCAATCTTTATAATAGACCTGCCTGCCGTCAGGCAGGGATTGCCGCGTCGCCCCGCCTTGGCGGGGCTCCTCGCAATGACAAACTCCCGTAACCCAAGTTATTTTAAATATTCTCCAGTATACGATTTTTTTACCTTTGCAATTTCCTCCGGAGTTCCTTTTGCGATAACGTATCCTCCGGCATCTCCCCCTTCAGGACCCATATCAATGATGTAATCCGCATTTTTAATAATATCAAGGTTGTGTTCCACTACAATAACAGTATTATTGCCCTGAATCAAACGCTCAAATACCATGAGAAGTTTTTCAAGGTCGGCAAAATGAAGGCCGGTCGTCGGTTCGTCCAGAATATACACCGTTTTCCCCGTTGCACGGCGTGACAATTCCGTTGCCAGTTTGACGCGCTGTGCTTCTCCACCCGAGAGCGTGGTTGCAGATTGGCCAAGGTGCATATATCCCAGTCCGACGTCTTTAAGAGTTTTCAGTTTTTCAAAAATATGCGGATAGTAGGCAAATACCGAGGATGCTTCATCGACAGTCATTTGAAGAATATTGGCAATATTCTTTCCCTGATAGGTAACTTCCAATGTTTCGGTATTATATCTGGTACCTTTACAGAGGTCGCATGTCACGAACACATCTGATAAAAATTGCATTTCAATGCGTTTTTGACCTTCACCTTCGCACGCTTCGCAGCGGCCGCCTTTGACGTTGAAGGAAAATCTGCCGCTTCTATACCCCCGGCTTTTTGATTCCGGGAGTGTTGCGAAAAGGTCCCGGATATAAGTAAAAAGACCGGTGTACGTGGCAGGATTACTACGCGGGGTTCTTCCGATGGGAGATTGATCAATGAGGATGACTTTGTCTACATGCTCCTGACCTTCCAGACGCTGATAGGTACCGGGAACAATTTTACTTCCTGGAAAGCAGTGTTTTGAAAGTGCCGCGTAAAGCGTGTCAACAATAAGCGATGATTTGCCGGATCCGGATACACCGGTAACACAGATAAATGTTTGGAGAGGAAACGATACGGAAATATTTTTGAGATTATTTTGTCGGCAGCCGTGTATGGTAAGATATGCGTGTTCTTTCATAGGAGTCCTAAAATCTCGTTTTATAGATTTTTTGTTGGATAGATATATCCCGGTAAGCGAATGAGGATTATGGATGATCTCCCGGGGTGTTCCTTTTGCTACTATTGTTCCTCCATGGTCTCCTGCTCCAGGACCAAAATCAATGAGATAGTCGCTTTCCAGCATCATTTCCCGGTCGTGTTCAACGACGATGACGGTATTACCGAGGTTTCGTAGATGATAGAGCGTTTGAATAAGTTTTTTATTGTCCCGTTGGTGGAGTCCGATAGACGGTTCATCCAGAATGTAGAGGACTCCCGACAGCCCTGAACCGATTTGCGATGCAAGCCTGATCCGCTGGGATTCTCCGCAGGAAAGCGTCGTTGCAGGTCGATCAAGCGTCAAATATTCTATTCCGACATTTTTCAAAAACGAAAGACGAGTCACAATTTCCTTTATAATCGGCTTTCCGATAACGCTTTCCGAAGAAGATAAAACTGGTTCCTTTTCATTCAAAAGATCGGTAAACCATACGATGGCATCACTTATGGATAATTTCGTGACATCGGAAATGGGAAATCCGTCAATCGTTACAGTAAGGCTTTCTTTTTTGAGTCTGGCTCCATGACACTCGGGACATACTTCCGTCCGCATGAATTTTTCAAGTTCCCCCCGTACATAATCCGACTGGGATTCTTTATAGCGCCGTTTAAGCTCCGGGACAAACCCGGAAAACGTTTCGTGTATGACGGTTTTTTCACCGAACCTATTCGTACCGTGTACGGTATAAAGCGTATCGCCAGTGCCGAACAAAAGGAGATGTTTTTTTGACTTTTCCATAGCACTCAGTGGCTGTTTCATATCGATAGTGTTAATTTCACAGACCGTATTGACCACCCGTGAATACCACGTGTCGTGGAAAAACATTTTGGAAAACGGTGTGATACCTCCTTCTGTTATAGAAAGGTTGGGATTGATGATACGTTCAGGGTCAATTGTGGAAATAGTTCCGATGCCGCTGCAGGTTGGGCATGCGCCATGAGGAGAGTTAAATGAAAAGGTTCGCGGTTCTATTTCCGGCATGGATATACCGCAGACGGGACACGAAAAATGTTCAGAATAGATCGTATCTGCAATTTTTTTTGGTTTATCAGGTATGGTAAATCCCGCATCCTCAATTGTTCCCACAATAACTAACCCCTGTGAAAGTTCGAGAGACTGATCAATAGCTTCTGTGACCCGTTTTTTTAATTGGGCAAAAGCATTTGCATCGCGAAAAAGTCTCAGATCCGCACTTATGGTATCGATAACAACGTCAAGGGTGTGTTTGTTGGTTTTGATAAGGACGATATCTTCATCAGTGTCAATCATTTTTCCGTCTATCCGAACTTTTTGAAATCCTTTGGCTTTAAGATTGTCCAAAAGTCCGGTAAACTCCCCTTTTCTATCCCGAACAACCGGTGAAAGGATGAAGAAGCGCCATATGTGGGATTTTTTTTCTGTTAATATTGTTTTTCCCTGTTCAAGAATAAGATTAACGATCTGATCAACGGCCAATTTTGTGATTTCTCTACCACATTTTGGACAGTGCGGGTGGCCGATACGGGCATAAAGAAGTCGAAGATAATCATAGATTTCCGTAATTGTTCCGACTGTCGAACGCGGGTTGTGGGAGGTAGATTTTTGATCAATGGAAATTGCCGGTGAGAGTCCGTCAATACTGTCCACATCGGGCTTGTCCATGACACCCAAAAACTGCCTGGCGTAAGAGGAAAGAGATTCTACATATCTCCTTTGCCCCTCTGCATAGATTGTGTCAAAGGCCAATGAGGATTTACCCGATCCTGATACGCCGGTAAAAACAATGAGCTGATTTTTGGGAAGCTCAAGGTTGATGTTTTTGAGATTGTGTTGTCGAGCTCCCTTGATTATGAGTTTGTTCTCCATAATTACGTTGCTCTTTTTTTGTCATTGCGAGGAGTGTAACGACGAAGCAATCTTTAAGATATCATAAAGATCGCCGCGTCCCTCGATAAACTTGGGACTCGCGATGACGATGAAATCCCCATAGCAAAATCCCGCGGGATTTCCCCGTGGTAGTTCCCTATTATACAAAATTAGGGAATGCTGTCTACTAGAAACTACTTTTAGGGTGAATTGCGTTATAATCATCTTATGAAGTTCATTAAATTAGATGTGACATATCATCATCAACTACTCGAACTAGAAGAAAGAATGTATTGGGCCTCAGGCAAATGGAAACTACTTTGGGATAAAGAAGCAAAACAAAAATTTAACCGTTTGATAACTGATTATCTGACTAATTATCCACAAGGATGTTTTGGTTTAGTAGAACAAAAGGAATTAATTGGATCTATATTTTTACTTAAGGTATTAGAGTTGAAACCAATTCCTTATATTAATATGGTTTATGATTACTTGGATTTACAGGGAAACATAGCTTATGTTTCTTTTTTTGTAGTAAAAAAGGGAAATAAAGATGAAAAAATTGCTTGGGAACTTTATAGATATGCTAAAAAAGTAGCTTTATCAATTGGCTGTAAGAAAATCGCTGTTGTCATTAATGATTCGCCTCTCGAAGAAAAAATACTGAAGGACAATGCCTATAAAAAGTCAAAGGAAAAATATCAATGGGAAATTTATCCGGGCATGATGGTTCCTTGCCATATTTACTCACTTGAAATATAAAGCGAACTAATCTAGGAAGAGGAGAGTTTGGCAATCGTGTCGCGGATCTCGGCGGCAAGCTCGAAATTCAGGTCTTTGCTTGCTTTTGTCATTTCCGTTCGCAGGCGTTTGATCAATCCCTGTTTGTCTTTGGGCGTTAAGGAATCGAGTTTTTCTTGTCCGATTCCCAAAAGATCAGTGAGCGTCTCTTTTTCTTTTTGCGTTTTGGCTGAATCAATGAGTGCGTCCCTGATCGGTTTTACAATGCTTGCCGGGGTTATATGGTGTTTTTCATTAAATTGTAGTTGTACATCACGTCTCCGTTTGACTTCCTCAATTGCTTTTTGTATGGATTGGGTGATGATATCCGCGTACAGGATGACTTCTCCTTTTATGTGTCTGGAAGCACGACCCATGGTTTGGATAAGACTGGTGCGGCTTCGTAAAAACCCTTCTTTGTCCGCATCCAAAATCGCAACGAGTGATACTTCCGGCAAGTCGAGCCCTTCGCGAAGAAGGTTTACACCCACGATGACGTCAAAATCGCCTTTTCGAAGCGCTGACAAACGATCTGTGCGCTCAAGTGTTTGCACATCTGAATGAAGATATTCCACCTTGACTTTCAGTTGTTTGAGATATTCAGATAAGTCTTCAGCCATACGTTTGGTAAGAGTGGTCACCAGCGTGCGCTCAGAATTAACGACTCGTTTTTGAATTTCCTTCACAAGGTCATCAATCTGACCGGTAATAGGTTTGATAGAGACCAAAGGATCGACTAAACCGGTGGGACGGATTAGCTGCTCGACTATAGCATCGGAACGATCTATTTCCCATTCATCTGGGGTTGCGGAAACGTAGATGGTTGTCGGAGTTCGGCGTAAAAATTCGTCAAACATCAAAGGCCGATTATCTAAAGCAGACGGCAAACGAAATCCAAAGTCGATGAGCGTTTGTTTTCGTGACCGGTCGCCGTGGTACATGCCGCGGATTTGCGGAATGCTCATATGAGATTCATCAATAAACAAAAGCCAATCCTGGGAGTCATTGGGAAAGAAGCGTTCCTGAGATTCTTTAAAATAATCAAATAACGTATACGGAGGCTCGCCGGGGTTTCGTTTGTCAAAATAGCGCGAATAGTTTTCAATGCCGTTGACATATCCTATCTCGCGTATCATTTCCAGATCGTGCTCTACTCGTTGTTCGATCCTCTGAGCTTCCAAGAGTTTTCCTTCCGAGCGGAACTTCTGAATTTGATTGTGAAGGTCCTGTTCTATGGTTTTAAAAACTTCTGTGTAGTTTTTCGGATCTGTCATGTAGTGTTTGGCAGGATAGATAACAACCTGCGGAACGTCATGAAACTCTTTTCCCGTTAAAAGATCAATATGGGACATAAAAACAATTTCTTCTCCCAGTATCTCTATGCGAAGTCCCTCATCTTTGTAAGATGGGTAAAGGTCAATTATATTTCCCCTGACGCGGAACGTTCCTCTGGTAAAACCCCAGTCGTTTCTTCTGTACTGAAGATCCACGAGTCTGTCAATAATCGCCTCCCGCGAGATTTTTACGCCGGTTCGAAGTTCCAGGACGAACTTGCCGTATTCACGAGGGCTTCCGATGTTGTAAATACAGGAGACAGAGGCAACGATGATCGTGTCAGGTCTGGTCAGAAGATTGGTCGTTGCTGCCAAACGGAGTTTGTCTATGTCCTCATTAATTTCCGTTTCTTTTTCTATGTAGGTGTCTGTTTGAGGTATGTATGCTTCCGGTTGATAGTAGTCATAGTAAGAAACAAAGTAGGAAACGGCGTTCTGGGGAAAAAAATCCCGGAATTCCTGGTAGAGTTGCGCCGCCAGTGTTTTGTTGTGGGACATAATCAACGTCGGTCTATTTATTTTTTCGATAACTTTGGCCATCGTGTATGTTTTTCCGCTTCCCGTGACACCCATAAGCACTTGTTCCTTGTTGTTGCTCTGGATTCCTTTCAGAAGCGCATCAATTGCCTCAGGTTGATCTCCTGCGGGCTGAAACGTTGATTTGAGATGAAATGTATGATCACTCATAGTTATTCGGATATTGATATCTTTTTATACTCTTTGCATTGTTGACAGTTCGGGTAGTATTTGGAATACTATAAATAGTTTATATTATTTTCGGATATTATCTCTATGCCGGCAACACTCTATCCTAGAGAACGACAACTTCTTGATTTTATCATACAGTTCGTCCAGCGCTATGGATTTGCTCCGACTCTTCGTGAAATCGGCAATTCCATGGGTATTACGTCGGTTGCGACGATCCATGAGCATGTAGAAAAACTTCGAAAAAAAGGATTTATCAAAAAGCTTGATGGAACGGCCCGCGGGCTTGAAATTATCAAAGAAAATTATCGTGCCGGATCCAATGAATCAGCAGTGGAATTGCCGGTGTTGGGATTTATCGCAGCAGGTTCGCCTTTGGAACCTTACACCGACCCCAATTATTACGTTGCTGTAGCGCCTCACATGATTTCCTCAAGCAAAGCCAATTACATTTTACAGGTGAGAGGGAAATCTATGATAGAAGACGGCATTATGGATGGAGATTACGTCGTTGTGCAGCACCAGCAGGATGCGCAAAATGGCGACATCGTCGTTGCCCTTCTCCCAAACGGCTGCGCAACACTGAAGCGCATCTTTTTTGAAAAAGACCGGATCAAGCTCATGCCGGCAAACGCGACCATGTCCCCTATTTTTACGACCCATGTCAAAATCCAAGGCAAAGTCGTGGGACTTCTTCGAAAATATACAAACTAGAACTTATCTCAAAACCTTATTTTGTCATTCTGAGCTCCGATTCGATCGGTGCGAAGAATCTAGCGTAGCGCACCTTCGGTGCTAGATCCTTCGGCTAACGCCTCAGGATGACACGAAACCATAGGTTTTGAGATAGCATCTACTTTCGGATAATTCTTTTTATGATGTTGTGGCGGATGAAGTGTTTTATGGTTTCTCGACTTTCAGGATCATTGAGCGCGTGGATAAGAAGCGGTGCTAAAGAGCCGATAATGATAAGAAAAATGACGTATTCATAGTTGTGTTTCACAAAAGGGATATTTCCCAAAAAGTACCCAAGCGATATGAGCCCCACGGTCCAGAAGAATCCGCCGATGATGTTGAACAAAAGAAACGTCCGGTAGCGCATTTTTACCGTTCCTGCGATAATCGGTACAAATGTCCGCACAAAGGGGATAAATCTGGCAAATACAATTGTTTTTGAGCCGTTTTTCTCATAAAATTTTTGTGCGTTTATGAGATGATGTTTTTTAAAAAACAGTGAATCTTCTTTTTTAAAGAGCGCCTCTCCTACCTTGGCGCCGAACCAGTATCCAACTGCAACTCCAAGTACTGCGCCCATAAATGCAACGACACAAAGGGTTGGATAATCTAAAAGGCCCTGAGAAGCCAACACGCCGGCGGTAAAAAGGAGGCTATCCCCAGGCAGGAAAAAGCCGAAAAACAAGCCCGATTCGGCAAAAAGCACTAAAAATATGCCCAGGAGCCCGGCGGTTTTAATGAATAATTCAGGTTTGAGAAGAATCAATAATTGATCCATAAACAATTCCGCCTTCTCCGTCTGCTGACGGATGCGGCGGGATTGATGGTTGGTAAATTCTCAGATAAGCATCTGCTCGTTAACCAACCAATCAAAATAGCGCTTTTTGCGCTATAATGCAATTATATGGGGACGCTTTATGTCGTGTCAACACCGATAGGAAACCTTGCGGATATCACAATACGGGCGTTAAAGACGCTTTTTTCCGTAGATATCATTGCATGCGAAGATACCCGTGTGACAGGTCAATTATTGGAATTATTGAAGAAGAAATACGCTTCGTTTCTTCCTTCTGACAAAAAACCGGCATTTATTTCGTATCGCGATACAAATGAACAATCGATTGCGGCGGAATTGATCCATAAACTTGAATTACAGAAAAATGTTGCACTAGTCTCTGACGCAGGGACGCCGCTTGTGTCTGACCCCGGGTTTAGAATTGTTACCCAAGCCAAAAAGAGGAATATTCCAATTGTGGTTGTGCCGGGTGCTTCAGCATTCCTTACCGCACTAACTGGGAGCGGATTTCCGGCAAATACCTTTACGTTCTTAGGATACTTACCGGAAAAGCAGGGAAAACGGATAACTTTATTAAAGCATCTTGGAGAATCAAAGAAACATATTTCTTTAACGTATATTTGTTATGTTGCCCCTCACAAATTATTGCAAACTTTAGAAGACATAGAGAGCGTGTTTGGCAATATCAGTATTGTCCTTTGCCGTGAATTGACAAAGCTCCATGAAGAATATTGGAGAGGAACAATTAAGGAAGCACTCGTACATTTTCCAAATCCCCAGGGGGAAATCGTCATTCTTTTCCGGCTCCTTAATACTCCTCAAGCGTAGAGGTGTCCCCGATGGGTAAGCCCAATTCCTTAGCCTTCAAAATGCGGCGCATGATTTTACCGGAACGGGTTTTGGGGAGTTTATCGATAAATTCAACCTCGCGTGGGTAGGCATGACCGGCTAAATGCTTCTTTACGTACTCGGATAATTCCGTCTTTAGGGCGTCTTCTTCTTTCTTTGTCTTAAGTTTTGTTTTCACGGAAGATTCCAGTACGACGAAGGCTTTGATTATTTCCCCGCGCAAAGGATCCGGTTTGCCTATCACTCCCGCTTCCACAACCGCAGGATGCTCAACAAGCGCCGATTCCACTTCAAACGGACCAACACGCTCACCTGAGGTTTTGATGACATCGTCTGCGCGTCCTATGAACCAAAAATAGCCTTCTTTATCTTTCCATCCACGGTCGCCGGTTATATACCAGTTGTTCACAAAATAACTTTTGTATTTTTGCGGACGGCGCCAGATTGCGCGCATCATCGAGGGCCATTTGGGCTTCAGTGCGATGTTGCCCTCCTTATTCGGACCAACTTCATGACCTTCATCATCGACGATCGTGGCGGTGAGTCCTGGAATTGGTTTGCCCATCGAGCCTATTCTTATATCCATGCACGGGTAGTTAGCGATACAAATGGCGCCGGTTTCCGTCTGCCACCAGGTGTCATGGAAGGGCATTCCGAAAGCCCTAATACCCCACTTAATAGCTTCGGGATTCAAAGGTTCTCCAACGGAACACATGTGGCGCAAATTTGACAGATCGTTTTCCCTCACCAGATCAGTTCCGGCTGCCATCAGCATGCGGATGGCAGTGGGTGCTGTATACCATACACTAATTTTGTATTTATCAAGAAGTTGGTACCATCTTTTGGGATCGAATCTCCCTGCATACACCAAAGCGGCGACGCCGTTACTCCAGCTTCCCAGTATTTCGTACGCTATACCGGTGACCCATCCCGGGTCGGCGGTACACCAGTACGTATCGTCATCTCTCAAATCCAGCACCCATTTAGCGGTCATGTGTTCTTGTAGTATTGCCCGATGGACGTGTACGACTCCTTTGGGTTTACCTGTGGTACCGGAGGTGTAAAGCATAAAGGCATAGTCATCTGGATCCATATGAGCGATACGAAGTTCCGAACTTGCATGGGCAACTGATGTTGCAAACTCTTTGGTATCAACAACGATAATGTGTTTAAGATCCGGAAGTTTTTTACGAATAATATCAACTCGAGGTTTGAGCTCTTTGGTAGTGATAAGTATTTTGGCACCGCTATTTTCCAAACGATCGGCGAGCGCCTGTTCCTGGAAAGCCGAGAATAACGTGCCGGCGATAGCGCCAATTTTAAGAATTCCTAAAAAACAAAAATAGAGTTCGGGAATCCTCGGGAGGAATAAAAATACTCTATCTCCTCTCTCGACGTCGAAATCCTTAAGGATATTGCCGACCTTATTTGATAGAAGGGCGAGTTCTTCAAACGTAAACTTCTTCTCACTGCCGGCCTCATCTTCCCAATAGAGTGCGACTTTGTTTTTGCGCCATGTGTGGGTATGGCGGTCGACGGCGTTGTACGCGGCGTTCAACTTTCCCTCAAACCAGTCGAGTTCTTTTCGGGCCAAAGTCCACGAAAAGATTTTCCTCACTTGCTCATAATCATCGAGATTCGGAGTGCCGATGAAGTGTTTTTGGTTGGCCTTATAAATGTTTTTTGTCATGCGGCAGGTTTGTCACTCCGTTTTACAAACTTAGCATCCAGTCTTTTTAGGTTATCCATGACTCCGGTATATTCCATTTCATCCATGGGTGCCATGGCCGGACCGTAAAATCCTTGAGATCGGATTTCAAGGGCTTTTTTAGAAGCCTTTGTACGAATATAATCCCAAAATGGCTGATCAAAGAGATCAACTGCTTCTGTTAATTTACCATCATGAACACAATATCCTGCCGCGGCTATGATCGTCGGCCCGTCAAAATAAGATATGATCGAATTCTGTTTGACCGGCATAACTGGACTGTGATGCGATCCTCGGTCAAACCCAAGGGTATAATATGCAGCTGCCCACGGAGAAAGGATTTCTCCGGTTGATGGGAATTGTTTTTGAGTTCTAACTATGGCACATGGATCATCCTTTCCTACGTATTTTCCTGCAATATTATGAAGTCTCGAAGTCGAGGCTACTGATGCAGTTAAACCTGTTGCATTTTCTACGACACTCTCAATTACATAGTGATTCGGATCTCTCAAAAGCACACAGATATCATAATAATCTTCCGGCGCTTTGAGCGTAATCACTTTGTCGCCTTCGGTATAATTGACGTCCATGATGGTAAAGGTAAATCCGGCATGCATTTCAGGCGCAAGTAAAAGTCCGGCATTGTGATACGGACTTGCAAAACATTCAAATAATGGAAAATTAAATACACCCGGGCCACACTTATCACCGGTAAATACAACAAATGGCTCTGCCGGTCTTTCTTCTATTTCCATTTCTGAGGAACCAGGCCCCATACCCCGTACATTTCCAGAAAATGCATCTTTTAATAAATCTTGTCCTGCTCCGTACAGGCCTTGAGTCTTGGCAATTTTCGTCGTTTCAACAAATGTATCCCAGGCTAATTTATGGATATCCGGATTATCTATTCCCCGCGTATGTGTCATGAGAAGTGCAATATCATCACCCGTGAATGTAACCCTTCCGTCCAAAAGAAGCCCATTGGTAATATTTTTTTGAATTTCTTCTTTTGCTTTTGACACCATAGCCTCGCTTGGCCTATTGTGTCCTCCGATTGAGCCGGTATCTGCTTTTATGACCGAAATAGTTGTTTTCATAATATCCTCCTTCGATTATATATCTTTTAAGAGATTTATACCTGTCATTTCTTCTGGAATGGATAGTCCTAACATAAAAAGTATTGTCGGGGCTATATCCCCAAGTTTTCCGGTAGGCAGTTGTGTATATCTGCCGGTATACTGTCTGTTGGCGATTATAAGTGGTACCGGATACTTCGAGTGTTCCGTATCAATGCCTCCTGTTGGGGTCAGCATCTCTTCTACGTTACCATGATCTGCTGTGATGAAACAAGTACCGTTTCGTAAAAGAACAGATGTCACGATTTTACCAACACATCCGTCTACTGTTTCACATGCTTTTATCGTTTCGGCAATATTTCCGGTATGTCCGACCATATCCGGATTTGCAAAATTTACGACAATAAATCCATACACGCCCAATGAAAGACGATCCAAAAGGCGTTCTGTCATCTCTCCTGCTGACATTTGTGGCATAAGGTCATACGTTGCTACTTTTGGTGAAGGAACGATGAGACGATCTTCTCCTGCAAACCGTTCCTCGTGCATACAATTAAAGTAATAGCTAACAAAACGTTCCTTTTCTGATTCAGATACCCGAAGCTGTCTGATATTGTCATTTGCGATCGTTTCGCCGAGTGACGCATTGATTATTTGGGGAGGAAACGCAACGATGCAAGGAACATCTCGTTCATACTCGGTCATCGTGACAAAGAAAAGATTTTTCAATACTTTGGTTCGAAGAAACGGTCTGGTGGTTTCGGGAGGAGAAACAATATGTTTTTTGTAATATTTTACCGTGTAGGGGTCAAAAGAAAAATCGGGCCCGTGACGCTCAAAATCAGTTAGGACAAATGCGCGTGTGAGTTGTCGAGGCCTATCGATTCGGTAGTTATAAAAAATAACCGCATCATTATCAGCTATCCTAGGGTATGGAGAACCCTGCGTATCTAGGATAACCGTAGGTTTGATAAATTCATCCGTTTCATTGCGTTTATAGGCATATTCGATTGCTTCAATGGGATTTGTTGCTGTGTATTGCGACCCTTCAGTTAATGCTTTATACGCAATTTCTGTTCTGTCCCATCTTCTATCCCTGTCCATTGCATAATAGCGTCCGATAACCGTCGCAATTTTTGCAAATGAAAACGATTCACATAACGAGTGTGCGTCTTGGAAAAATTGTATCGCAGATTGTGGCGGAGAATCCCGTCCGTCTGTAAAAAGATGGAGATACACTGACCCTATTTGCTGTTCCTTAAAAAAACTCATAAGCGCACAGAGGTGACGTCTACTGGCATGAACTTCCGTATCGGAGAACAGACCCATGACGTGAATATTAGAATGATGTTCATTTGCATGATGTATAGCTCCGATGAATGCATCGTTTTTAAAAAATGAACGGTTTTGGATAGTCGAGTCTATGCGAAGAAAATCCTGATAGACGACTCTGCCTGCACCTATGTTTATGTGTCCGGTTTCCGTATTCCCCGCTTCTTTTTCAGGGAGACCAACCGCTTTCCCGGAGGCAGCAAGAGTCGTATGGGGATATGAATTCCATAATTGGGGGATGTGTACAAGATGTGATTGCGTAATTGCATTGCCAGGTCCATCTGGAGCAATACCCCAGCCGTCTAGAATTATTAAAACGAGCGGTGTATTGGTCATACAAGATGAAGCTCCTCCTCAATTTCAGAAAGCCGATTATATTTTGCAACCCGTTCACCTCTGGCTGGCGCCCCAAATTTGACATATTCAGACTGTATAGCAACTGCGAGGTCTGCCACAAACGTGTCGTTTGTTTCACCGCTTCTGTGGGCAACAATACATTTGATATCGTGCTGTTTTGCCAAAAGCACGGTAGAAAGAAGTTCTGAGAGTGTCCCGATCTGATTTGGTTTGAGGATAACCGCTGAACATGCGCTGTCTCGGATTGCCTGTTCGAGGCGTTTATAATTGCTCGCAATAAGGTCATCTCCCGCGATAAGAATTTCTTTTCCCAGTTCTTTGGTAATTTCCTGCCAGCCTGACCAGTCATCTTCATCTATGGGATCTTCCAAAAGTAGAAGTTGGTATTTTTGATGAATATTTTTTAGGTACTCAATGAATTCCTTCGTAGAATATGCGACAGGACGATCTTTGATAAGATAGCCTTTTTCCGTTTTAAAATGGGATGCTGCCACATCTATACCCAGAAATACGTCAACGCCAATTTGTTGGTTGTTGGACCGCACCGCTTCATTGATAATTTCAAGTGCGTCTTCATTGGTAAAAAGATTCGGTGCAAATCCTCCTTCGTCGCCCAAAGAATGAATTGCGTTTCTGTATTCCAGAATCTGTTTAATTGCCATGTACGTTTCAACTGCTGAAACCAGAGATTGGCTGAATATGGTATTGCTCCTTGGGATGACGAGAAATTCCTGAAAATTCAGATTTCCTGCTCCGTGTTTGCCGCCGTTGATCATGTTAAACAAAGGTGTCGGAATTCGTTTGATAGTAATAGGAAGAACAGGCGCTAGTAATTGATTAATATAGCGGTAGAGAGGAATGCGTAAAAATTTCGAGGCTGCCTGGCATACTGAAAGAGAAACAGATAGGATCGCATTGGCACCAAGGTTTGATTTGTTGTCCGTATTATCAAGTGCTATCAAGGTTTTGTCTATCTCTGATTGTTTTAATGCATCAAATCCGTGTAATTTGGTAGCTATCACCGTATTGACGTTTTCTACGGCTTTTAGCACACCCATTTTGTGATACCGGTTTTCATCATTGTCCCGAAGCTCTACTGCCTCATATTTTCCCACAGATGCGCCGGATGGTACGGATACAGTTCCCCGGTATCCGCTTTCCAAAATGACAGTCGTTTCGATAGTCGGTGTTGCTCGAGAATCCAATATTTCGCGAGCGTGGATACTATATATATGAGAACCGGTTTGTGTATCCATATAAAGATGAGCACGTGATGTGTAGGATGCCTCCGTTCAGGACTTATGTACATTTATCCAATTCATCTTGTCATTGCGAGCCAAAATGAAATGAGGCGAAGCAATCTTTATTATAGAGATTGCCGCGTCGCTCACGCTCCTCGCAATGACAGACTCCCGTAACTCCTGCTACTTCGTTCGTTTTCCTACGATGTGCTTTTCTGCTTCAAAAATAGTCTGTCGGACGCGATAGATGGCATCGGGATTGACAGATATGCTCGTAATACCCCACGAAACCAATTTCTCCACAAGTTCTGGATAATCAGACGGTGCCTGGCCGCAAATAGATGCCGCGATTTTCCTCCCAACCGCGGTTTTTACTGCTTTTTCTAAAGCCCACAAAACAGTAGGATCCATTTCATTAAAATCATGGGCAACTTCACTATTATCCCTATCAGTTCCTAATAAGAGCATGGTTAAATCATTGGATCCAATAGATATGCCATCGATTCCTATGTCAATAAATGCATCAAGTTGGATGACGTTTGAGGGAATTTCTACCATTAAATACAGTTTAAACGTAGATGAACGGACTAATCCGTTTTTGTTTACTATATCCTTTACTCCCTGTAATTCCTTAGGATTTCTGACAAATGGAATCATAAGGTGAAGATTTCTTAAATTCATTTTATTACGGACTTTCTTTATTGCTTCTAGTTCCATGGAAAAAACTTCAGGATCTGCGATATACCGTGCAGCACCTCGAAACCCAAGCATTGGATTGGGTTCTTCAGGCTCAAATTCTTTTCCTCCTTTGAGGTTACGATATTCATTTGTTTTGAAATCTGTCGTTCGGTAAATAACGGGTCTCGGAGAAAATGCTTTACAAAAGGTTTCCAGTTGTTCAGCAAGTCTATTTATGAACATTGCTTGTTTTTTATCCTTAATAAACTTTTTCGGATGAGTCCCAATGCCTGCTATCATAAATTCGGCCCTGAGAAGTCCTACACCGTCAACGGGAAGTTTCGCAATTACCGAAGATCGTTCCGGTTCTGCAAGATTTACATACACATGTGTTGCTGTTTTTAGTATCTTTTGATCTTCTTTTTTGGTTGTTGATGATAATTTTGAAGCGATGGATCCTTTAAATATTTCTCCCGTTGACCCGTTTACCGTTATGATGTCCCGATCTTTCAGTGTCGTTAGCGCCTTTGGTGTCCCTACGACAGCGGGAATTCCCAATTCTCTCGAAACGATAGCAGCATGAGATGTCCGACCACCGCGCTGGGTCACAATTGCACCTGCCTTTTTCATCGCTGGTACGTAATCAGGATTTGTCTGTTCAGCAACCAGTATATCTCCATGCACGATTTTGTGTATTTCCTTGGCGCTTTTTAATATTTTAACCGGACCGGCGGCTATACCCGGACTTGCTGGATCTCCTTTCAAAAGAAGCTCAGCCTGAAGGTGGAGAGATTCCTTCGTGTCTGATTTTTTTCCCGTGGTCGTCACAGGACGCGTTTGGACGATATATACTCTGTTTTTCTCAATAGCCCATTCCGCATCCTGAGGGAAGAAGTAGTGCTTTTCTAGTTTAATTCCCAGTTCAGATAGTCTTTTTATTTCAGGATCGGATAATTTTATCTTTCCGCCCTCTTTTTGCGTCAGTTCCACGATACGGTTCTCATAATGCTTTTTTACCATCATTTTTTCCTGAATGCGCACTGTTTTATTTGTAATTTCAAGCGTTTTTTTGTCAACTTCATAATGATCGGGTGTTACTTTGCCCTGCACAATCATTTCTCCAAGTCCGAATATCGCCTCAATGGTTATTTTGTTTTTATCATTCGTTACCGGGTCAAGAGTAAAGAGAATGCCGGATTTTTCTGATTGGATCATTTTTTGGACCGGTACTGCAATACCGACTTTAAAATGATCATATTTGTTCGTTGCCCGATAAAAAATAGCACGAGGTGTAAAAAGCGAAGCCCAACAGCCGCGAACTTTTTGGATAAGCTCGGCTTCTCCGTACACATTGAGATACGTTTCCTGCTGTCCGGCAAATGAAGCAGCAGGGAGATCTTCAGCTGTAGCAGATGATCTGACTGCGACAATTGCGTGTTTCAAAATACCCGGATCCATGTGGAAATACGAAAAGAGAATTTTGCTCGTTATCTCCTCAGGGATGGTCTGGCGCATGATGAGGTGCCTGATCGTGTCAGAAGCTTCCTGTAGTTCTTTTTGGCTATTGATCGAACATTGAGAAAGAATTTTGTCTATGGTTGGTTGGATTCCTGTAACATCGAGAAAATGAAAATATGCGTGGGATGTTATGATAAAACCCGGCGGAACCGGAAACCCGGCTTTGGTCATTTCTCCTAAATTGGCACCTTTCCCTCCGACGAGCGGGATATCTTCCTTATCGACTTCCTTAAACCAGACAACAAACGGTTTGTTCATATATTCTAGTATGGAGTATTTTGGATACCTAGGCAAGACCTGCATTAGGAAATAACAGGAATTGAATTAAATTCTGTTTTTCTCACTTCCTTGTATTTCGGATTTTTCTTTAATGCAGGTTTCCCGTTGTGTTCCACGACATAATATGCAAATCCCTGCATTTGTTTTACGAGTTCATAATCTGCATGACCTGGCATACTGACAGCTTTTTTTTCATCAAAATTAACAGGCGAATCATCTGCCGTAACAAAATAGCTTCTGCCTGTATTTGCGACTAAATGCCCATAGCCAGCAGGCATATAAACTGACATTCCCTGTTTCACCGGTACTGCCTTAAATTCCTCAACGATATTAGGAAGCATATTGCCTTTATCATCGAGAGCAAGTTTTTGGAGAAGAGCAATACCTTCGCCATAAAGGATCCAGTATGTCTCGTCAAGTTTGCCAACATGGTAATGACCATATGTTTTTATATACTCGTCGCTTATCGTTCCCGGTTCCCAGATAGTGATGTTTTTTTGCTCTGTACCTCCCCGAATCATGTAGTAATGAATTTCTGGTCCTACTCCCGCCGGATCCATGAGGACCTCTTTCATTTTTTCGTGTGTACGCGGTGCGTAGTGCTTGTTAACATTGGTAAAATCAATATTCATATATATATCTCCTTTCATTATGAACGAATGTACGTTTTTAATATATTTGATCGAGTTGTTTCCGTAACGAGATCATACGTTTTCACAATCCATGGGATGAAAACGCTATGTCCCTCTGTCAGGCGAATTGTATCTGTTTTTGTTTTTATATAAACAATTCCTTTCCGAACAAAAAGGTGAACAAAAGAATCACCTGTAGAATCGGCAATATGTTTAGTAATTTCTATTTCATCGGTCGTGTAGTATTTCGTATCAAAGATGGTATTGTTAATTTTTTTTCGTATGAGGTGTGATGGATCGTTATTTTCTTCTAACGTATCAAGATAGGAAAAATAGTCATCTATATGAATTTTCCGAATAGATCCGTCTTTTTGAAATTTTCCTTGATCAAAACAACGAACTGTGCTTTTTTCATCAGGTATGTCGACTTGAACTTCATAGAGGATGTTGCCATTTGGAATAGTTAGGGCATCCTCTTCCCACGAGTGATGGATACCTCCTGAACTTAGATCAACAATAGTATTTTTATCTACTGTATATACATTGACAAACTGCCAGGGATTGAGTTTTCTGATATATTCCTTTGCTTCATGTGTTGCATCTTCAAATGATTTTACTTTAGTTTGAATGAATTGACTTAATTCTTTCATTTTGTTGTCTATGAGGGAACAAACTGTTTTATATGTGGAAATATCGCATTGCTTTTGAATGCCACCCGTGATTTTTCCTTTTTCAAAATAATACCAAGATTCCGGTTTAGCTTGCCATTGGGGTGAAATGGCATCATTTCGTATATGGAGTTGGAATGAATTTCCAAGAGCTTGGGTAAATTTGATAAGAATGGGCATATCTTTATGGACATTTCCATATTTTGGCCCTAATACATTTTTAGGATTTGAAAGAATAAAATCCTTTAACGGAATTGAGGGTACGGATGATAATTTGATTTTTCCAGACGAATATTGAAGATCTGGTTCGAATCGTTCGTCATCAGAATCAGTAAGTATAGAAGACAACTTAGAATCTCCATACAATTCATAACTTTGTCCAATTTTGAGAGAATTAAATAGAGGCTTTTTTAACCAGTTTTTCTTTTGTATTATGTAATTCCCTCCCCAGGTGGGTTGTTCGATGAGTTTAGGAATAATAAGAAAAGGTTTATTGATCTGCATTTTTGGATTTTTTAATTATTTCCAACAATTGCTCATGCAGTTTTCCGTTTGATGCAACGAGTCCTTTGGAAAGGTCTCTATTTTTAATTGGTTTTCCTTCCAGATCGGTCACTTTACCGCCTGCTTCTTCTACAAGGAGTATTCCAGGAGCAACATCCCACCACAAGAGTGGTAACGGCGAAATGCATCCGTCAAAAACGCCTTTCGCAACAAACGCAAGGAGAAATGCGTCATGCCACCCGGGACGGATCCGGTAACAGTTTAAAACCGTGTTTTTCAATATATCCGCTCCTTTTTCTACGACGTTCTTCCCTTGTTGGCGTCGAGGAATATGAAATCCGATATGTGATTGGAAAAGATTATCAGTCGTCGAAACATGAATTTTTTTAGCGTCACAGAACGACCCGTTTCCTTTGGATGTAGTATAAAGCTCATTGTGTCCGATTTTTCGGGCAACACCACAAACTAATTCTCCTTTATGTTCTACAGCAATGAGGCAGCCGTATTCTCCGGCTCCCCGCGCGTAATCTTTTGTTCCGTCTAACGGATCGATAACCCACATATATTCTGAAGAGCCGGGTTGTTCTCCATATTCTTCACCTAAAACCCCGTGTGATGGATATTTTTTATGTATCTCTTCTCGGATAAGTTCTTCGGACTCATTATCAGCATTGGTTGCAAAATCAAACTCTTCTTTTTGTTTAGCGACAATAAACGTTTTCTCGTAGGATTTAAGAAGAGCTACTGCTTTTTCAGCATACTGTATTGCGTCCTGTTGCAGTTGTTTATAGAATTTTTTATTATCCATACTTAATCGAGCGCCTTTGTATTACCACCGGATGCAAAATCTATTTCCGGAAATCTATGAAGTATTTCTCTTACCTGTTTTTTTAACATTTCATAGTTTTTTTTGGTTTTCCCTTCAAATTTGACCGTGAGATAGGGACCGTTTTGGGAAGCTCTGATAATAAGCATTTCGTCTTTGGTATCCATCCGAACTCCGTCAATTTCCACATATGACGCGTTCGGATAAAGTTTTTTTATTTCACTTCCAATTTTTTTACTCACAAGATCGAATTTCACGTCGTCAGGGCATCCTACTTTTATCTCAGGACTGGAAACGTATTGAGGAAGCTCCTGAATGACCTGACCTAATGTTTTCTGGGTTCTAGATAAATACGAAAGTATTCTCATGGTTGCCATGGCTCCGTCATCATGACCATAGAAGTTATCGACAAAAAAGAAATGACCACTTAATTCTCCGCCGAAAGGAGCACGTTCCTCCCGAACTTTCGCCTTAATAAATGAATGTCCTGTTTTCCAGATAATGGGAATTCCTCCTGCCTGTTTGATAACCTCATCAACCTGTTTGGAACAAAGGGTATTAAATACTATTTTTGAACCGGGTAAAAAATCAAGAATATCTTTAGCAAATATTGATACAAGCACGTCGTTCCATAATAAACCGCCTTTCTCATCTACAACGCCTACTCTGTCGCCATCTGCATCATAGGTAAAGCCTATATCGGCTTTTTCCTGGATAACACGTTTTGCAAGGCGTTCTAAAACATCCCGTTCTGTGGGATCTGGAGTGCCAACGGGAAAATTACCATCAGGAATACAGTTTTGCTCAATGACTTCACAGCCTGCTTTCTTTAAAAGTTCAGGCATAAATACTCCGGTGGTGGCAGCACATGCATCCACCACAACTTTGAATTTTTTAGTTAAGGGATCTACATGACGAAGAATGTCATCGACATATTCTGGAAATATATTTTTTTCAACATATTTTCCATAAGGCATTCTTGAAATAAATTTTCCTGATTTGACGAGTTCCCGGTATTGAATAATCTCCTCTGTTATCATGGTTTCGGAAAATCCGACTCCCAGCTTCATGCCGTTATATTCTTTAGGATTATGGGATGCTGTGATCATAATCATGCCCCGTGTTCGGAAATAATAGCAGCCAAAATAACAAATTTGAGAAAGTGTCAGTCCTATATCAAAAACAGTAATACCGGAGTTAATAAGTGTTTCTACAATAATTTTCATGAAGCGCGGGCTTGAGAGTCTGCAATCGTAGCCTACAACACAATCATAGATTCTCCGCTTTAAAAGCCATGTCGCGTAGCCTTTGGCAAGTTTCATGACAAAATCATCCGTGAGGTCTTTATCGACAACCCCCCGCAAATCATATCCTCGAAAAATGTGATCAGGAAATTGTGTATCGGGCATAAGGTACCTCCTTTATAAATCAAGAACAAACTGAGTTATTAGCTGTGAGAGAGTAAATGGCGTTGTGCCTGTTTTGAAGGAATATTCTAAATCTATGAGATTATCATGCATAACAAGAAGTTTATTCATGGTAAAGGACTTTCCCTGGTTTGTCAAACGGGATTGCTGCCACGGCGACATCTTATTCGGCATAACACCATCTTTTAATTGTATCAATTGCCGTACCCGCGACTCAATCATGTAAAGGATGAGTTCAGGAGCTTCAGTTTTCACAAGCGTATCAAATATTGTTAAGAGACTTTTTTGGTTCTGGGGCCGAAGTGCGTCAAGAAATTCAAAAATGACAGCCGGGAGCTTGAAAAGTTTGATACTTGTTGAAGGAAATAATGATAGTACAGTTTTTCCCAGTTCCTTCGATTCCCAGAGAATTATTTCATTTTGCTTCGAAGTGTCTATAATTATTGATGCGTAAAGCCTGATAAGCTTTTCTTTTCTGCCAAGATTGGTAAAAAGTTGTTCTATGACAATACAGAGCGTATCTCCAAACAAGGATGAGGATTCCACTGCCTGGCGAAGCGACGCTTCATCGAGATTTTTGCCGTTAATATCGCGAATTTCCTTGTCCTTAGCCGACTCTTTTAATCGGTTTAATTCGGCTCGGGAGGCTACAATATTATCACCGTGTAAAATGATAAGCATAACTTAATTACCATCAACGAATTACGAATAAAAACTACGAATATACGAATAATCAATGTATAAATTCGTTTATTCGTACCAATTCGTTATTCGTTGATAGTTTTATCGGATTGATTCTCGAAATTGTTTAAACATTTGTTCAACAGCCCTACTATCAATCCTCTTATGTATCCCTCTGTGTGGCACAAGTGCACCTGAAAAATTTTTAGGTATATGCATGAGTTCATGGATGATGACCCTGATTTTGTCATCATCCGGCAAGTGATCAAAGTGTTGGGATAGAATTTCAATGATATAGTGCGCAGGTTTATTAAGCGCCAGCTGCCATATGTGAGGAAAACTCCAGATGCGCGCTCTGGCTCTTGAGGTTGCCTTCGTACTCCTCATGCAGACGATCCGTGATGCGTCTATGTACGGAAACAGGTTCCGTTTCAGTACGGATCTGACGATTTTATCTATATCCGGTGCTTTTTCTACTACCATATATGTGCAATTGTCATTGCGAATCCCGAGCGAAGTCGAGGGAGAAGCAATCTTTCAGATAAATATTAGAGATTGCTTCGTCACTTCGTTCCTCGCAAAGACGGGTGATAATATTTCTTCCCCTTAATTTTTTCCGGTAGATGCGATTCTGTCGAATATTTATCATACCCCTTTCCGTATCCTAAATCTTTCATGAGTTTTGTTGGTGCATTTAAAATGTTTTTGGGTATGGGAAGATTTCCGAACTGTTCAACGTCAGACAAAGCAGAAAAAAACGCATCATACGCACTTCTGTCTTTTTTGGCTGATGCGAGATAGACTGTGCCGTGAGCAAGAAGTATTTGTGCCTCCGGATAGCCGACTTTATGGCATCCGTCAAAGACTGCATTTGCGACCACCAATGCCGTCGGTTGAGCAACCCCTATATCTTCTGAAGCGAAAATGACCATTCTTCGGGCAATAAACAGCGGGTCTTCGCCTGCTTTCACCATTCGGGCTAAATAATATAAAGCAGCGTCTACATCGGAGGCTCGCATGCTTTTGATGAACGCCGAAATCGTATTGTAATGTTCATCGCCGGTAGTATCGTATTGAAGCATTTTTCGCTGTGCCGCCTCTTCAATATCAGCTACTGTTAATGGTTTTTTTCCCGTATGGACCGTGCCTGCAATCTCAAGAATGGTTATAAGCGCTCTGGCATCACCATTGGATATTTCCAAAAGGAAGTTGCGCGCATCATCTTGTATTGATTGCTTGATTTCCGTAAGCGCCGTATCGAGGATCGAATTGAGCTCGTCAGCTGTAAGGGCATTCAAAACCAACACTCTACACCGGGATAAAAGCGGAGAGATAACTTCAAAGGAGGGGTTTTCCGTTGTCGCGCCGATAAAAATAAATGTACCTTTTTCAATATGGGGAAGAAGTGAATCCTGTTGAGCTTTGTTAAATCGGTGGATTTCATCGATAAAAAGCACCGTTCGCTGCCCCTTTGAATCAAGGCGTATCTTACTCTCCTTAATAATCTTTCGTACATCTTCAAGTCCTGTTGTTACTGCGGATCTTGAAATAAAGTAGCTATTAGTCAATGTTGACAACAGAAACGCAAGTGTTGTTTTACCGCATCCGGGAGGTCCCCATAAAATAAGAGAAGGGAGAAATCCGCTTGCGATCATTTTACGGATAATTCCATTGGGTCCTACCAGATGCGTTTGCCCTATAACGTCATCAAGTGTTTTTGGCCGTAACCTTTCTGCTAAAGGAATATGACTATCATTCATTAGCCCCATTCTACCACAGAATTATTTGTCGGATTTGTCGGATTATGAAATTATCTTCTCCCATGGAAATCCATTTCTTCCGAAATGTCCGTATCGCGCTGATTTTCGGTAAATCGGACGCTGTAAATCTAATCCTTCGATAATACCCCAAACTGACAAATCGAGGAGATTCCATGCGTATTTTTCAATGACGCTCATTTTTTTCTTTTCCGTCCCGAAACATTCAATACATCGGTCTATTGGATCTTTTAGACCGATAACATATGCAACGCGTACTTCACATTTTTTGGAAAGTCCGGCAGCAACGATATTTTTAGCTATATAGCGCATGGCATATGCGGCACTTCGGTCAACCTTTGTCGGGTCTTTTCCGGAAAAACACCCACCGCCGTGGCGGGCAAACGCTCCATACGTATCGACAATGATTTTTCTTCCGGTTACACCCGTATCAGTAGAAGGCCCTCCTATTTCCCATTTTCCAGTACCATTGACGATGATATGCGCCTCATCCGGGGTTTTCAGTTTAAATTTCTGCAAAACCGGAGTGATTACATGAGTTGTTAAATCTTTTTCTAATTGTTTATTTTCCACATTAGGATCATGCGGGACTGCTATGACTATCTCTTCAACTTTTGTCGGTATTCCGTTTTCGTAACGGACTTTCACTTCTGATTTACCGTCAGGACGAAGATACGGCAGAACCTTTTTTTCCCTTGCCTGGTCCATTGCTTCGACCAACCGGTGCGCAAGGATGATAGGAAGAGGCATATAGACGGATGTTTCATCAGATGCATATCCGAACATCATGCCTTGATCCCCGGCTCCGTTCAGATCTACACCTTGGGAAATGTCCGGAGATTGTTCATGGATATAGACGGATATTGGGGATGTGTCTGAAAATTGATAGATATTCTTTGTATATCCTAATTCCTTTATAATTTTTCGGGCAATACCCTCATAATCAAGTTTTTTCGGACATGTTACCTCTCCTGCCAGAACGACACGATTTTTGGTGACCAATGTTTCTACTGCAACGCGCGATTTGGGATAGGCAGAGAGTGCTGCATCAAGAACAGCGTCCGATATCTGATCGCAGATTTTATCCGGATGGCCTGCTGCTACGGATTCCGATGTGAACGAATAGGTCATAAAACCTCCATTTTTGCCTTTTTGAAAAAAAAGAACTCCGCCTAAGGGAGTTTTTGATTTTTCCCATTCGGGCGAATCATCCCCCCTCTTTTTACGTAAAAAGAGGGGGCTCGTCTTGGCACCGCGTCCGCCAGCGGGCGGATCGGTTGCCGGGTGGGCTTGGAGCGAGATCTCCTTCATCCCACCTCTCTTGATTTATAACTATATAATAAGTGATTTCTTTATACTTCGCAATACCGAATTTAGTACCCCATATGATTTCTCGTTGGAACCAGCTTCTGACCTCGATGCGTGCGTGGAAATGTTTACTTGAACCCAACCTCAATTTAACCTTGAGCTATAACTACCAATAGTGATTGGAATTAAGCATACTTCTACTGGACTATATAGAAACATATTTGTGGTATATTCAAGTTATGGAAACAGGAGATGCTCCAGCTACTAAAAAACAACCCTTGGTTGATGCCTTGATACGCAAGACTCTGACCCCAGAAAGGTCTGCCGAGCTCGTAGCTGGCCAACTCATGATGGGTCTCGAGATTAAGCACGATATGGATTTGTATCCCGCGAAATATGGTCTAAGACCTGACCAGGTTGGACAGTTACCTACAGATCCGGTAGCAGGATGGGCAGTTGATCATATCGGAGACATCTGGGAAATTTCAGCAGGGTTTACTGCTCTCAGGCTCGGATTTGTGGCAGCAAACGAGGTTCTTAAGAAGATTCCAATTGCAAAGGGAAAGCAAATTCCAGACGAAGCCTGCTTTTGGGCATCTTTGGCAACAACTGTAACGGTAAAAGCAATACACTCCTTGGGTTATATATCTTTATTTCATATTCATGACCATATGGGCCATCCAGTACCTGGAATGTTATTTGGGCAAGGGGTTGCCGCTGTCGTACTTGCCGCATCACATTATGCCGCTAAATATCATGAACCAATCAAGGATTTAGCTTTGAGGGTAGGGGCAAGAGTTGCAAAGGGAGCCAAGGAATTTGATTCAATGATGAACAATTTTGGCAGGCCAGATGTTGCTTCGAATATCGCAGCTGATGTTAATGAGCAGAAGAAGGAATAAGCTAGTTGAACTAATAAAGGAGGGGTCTTTATGGATAAAGTAAAAATGATGGCGGATGCGTATCGATTGAGAAAAGCAATCGAAGCAGAAGTTGTTGAAGTCGAAGAAAACGGCATCAAAACAATCATCGGCGGTGATTTAAAAATTAAAAAGATATTTTTAAGCAATTCAGAGGATAACGTTTTGAAGGATGTCATTAATAAGGCCATACGAAAGGCCCAAGAAATGATGGTATTAAAAATGAAAGAGACGGTGGACCTAGGAAGTATATCTTAAAGACGATTAGTGTTTTAAAATCCTTCTAGCGAACCTTCTTGCAGTACCCCGTGCCGGATTCCTCCTTCGCTTCAGAAAGCTTCGGACGGACACGGCCGAACCGGCGATTCTCTGGGTGCAATAAATGATAGCCCTCCTTCGCATAAAGCTTCGGAGGGCATAAGAAACAGTAATCCCCCCTTATTCGGCGGGAACTGTTTCTAATGTAGCCCGTATCGGATTCGAACCGATGATATCCACGCTGAAAACGTGGTGTCCTAGGCCGCTAGACGAACGGGCCATCATATGTATGTTAACAAATTTCATTCACAAGCGCCTAAAATTACTGGGAAAAACCAGATGTCCTAGGCCGCTAGACGAACGGGGCAAATAAATTATCCAATATTCCAATCAACTAATTATCCAATTATCCAATATAAATCGATAAAAGACAATGATGATCATCATTTAATAAGTATTGTACAAATAACTTGACAAAAAGCTTTACAATTACTATACTCCTTATAGACAAATATATTGACAATTATCCTTACACCTTACAACTATGTACCAACCGCTGTACCGCCTGACAGGAAAACTTCTTCGGAATGTTACTCAGATAGAACGGTTGTACGGGCAAATCGAAAGCCTGAAAATCCCAAAAAAACTCGAACTAAACCTGACACAGAGGAATTTAATAAAATCTTCGTATGCTTCCAACCGCATCGAAGGTAATCCTTTGACGCTTCCTGAGGTTACCAACCTCCTTCTCGATGACCGCGTGCCTGTCAATCGTGATGAAAAAGAAGTCGTTAACTATTTCGGTATACTTCAAAACTTATCGGATTATCAGACTAAGCAATTTACGACATCTTTGGTGACTGATTTTCATAAACAGCTCATGACGGGCGTGGATGAGACTGCAGGAATGATCAGAAACGTCAAGGTGGTTGTGGGCAAATACAAAGATGAAAAAGGCAATGTGTCGCTTCGCGTCAAGCATGATCCGCCCCACCACAAACGAGGGCTTATTAAAAAAGATTTGGAAGAGCTGTTTGCCTATATCAATAACCAGCATGATATGCCGATTTCCCTTCTTACCGGCATTTTCCATCACGAATTCGTCTACATCCACCCGTTTGAAGACGGCAACGGCAGGGTTTGTCGTCTTTTAACCGCTCTTCTATTTATGAAACATGATTATTTTATTAATAAATATTTTATATTAGATGATTATTACGACATTGACCGCCAGCAGTATTCGGATATGCTTCATAGTGCTGATATGGGTGATAAAACCGAGTGGCTTGAGTATTTTTCAGACGGCGTTAAATTTTCTTTGCAGGGAGCGCTTGCAAAATATAAAGATGCGTTGACATCCCTTCGTATAGAAGAGCAGCCCACTCCCAAAGAACGGCAAGTCCTTTCCATCATACAGGAAAAACATGAGGTGACTTCCCAGATGATTGTTCAGCTTTTGAAAATATCCAGACAACAAGCGCATGCACTGCTTAGCGGGCTTATGGAAAAAGGACTGCTTTCCAAAAAAGGAAAAACCAAAAGCAGTTACTATTTTATAAAATAAATTCGTTTTTTTCATTGACAAACAATCAGCCAATCCTTACTCTTATAAATGAGGTCATATGTTAGTGGCAACCAAACGAAGTTATATTATTACAGGTATCATTATTATACTTTTTTGGGGATTAGTAGCAGCTGTGGCATATAATCGCATTTCCACCTCGTTTACCACAAAAGCATATTGCAATGATTACGGATGTACGAATTTCCGTGATGGTTCCAATTGGGCAATCCGGAATTGCCAGGGAGCAACGACCACCGAAGGGAGTACCTATACGTGCTCTCAAAAAGGAAATACGGGTTCCTGCGGCACGACGACCTATTGTTGCCCCGGTTCTGGTATGCTCTGGACGGCTGACATGACCTCCTGCAGCCAAACACAGGCAAGTTCTGATTGCTGTGCGTGCCCAACCCCAACTCCCTCCATGATCCAATCGCAGTGCAACGGACCCTGTATGGGCAATGGGAATTGCACCAGCGGCAGTATCTGCGTCTTTGACCAGGGATACGGCTGGGTGTGCAGAAATCCTGCGTGCTATAAAACAACGGGCTGTAATTGTACTGCTGTCTCTCTGACTCCAACTTCAACACCAACGCCCACGCCGATACAAGTCAAGTATTATTGTGGCGAGCCATGCCTATCAACCTCCGAATGCCAATCAGATCTTCGGTGCGTATACATGAATAATACAAAAGAATGCAGAAATCCGGATTGCCCTGAGAAAAATACATGTCTTTGTATCCAATAATTAAATAAAAATATGAATATTATAAAAAATATTCCTGCTTCCCAGGTTGTTCCTTCAGAACCTGAACAGAAGAAAAAATCCGGCGGAAAAACCAGCTCCATCATCAGCGGATTGTTTCTTTTAATTGTGCTTCCCGTAATTGCGTATTATGTGGCGCAGAAAACCAATATCATGAGCAACCTGCCGTTTGCTCTAGTGTCTGGCGTGACCCATCAATGCAATGGCACGTCACAAACCATATCTGATTTTGTCATCAATTGTCATCAGAGCGGTCAGGATTGTACAGGATCGCCATATGTCTACACAGTACATGCGGATAAAACGAGCATATTAAAACTTACCTACGTGACCCGATCAACTCATTGTAGTAATGTTTCAGTGCAAATAAAAGTGGATGGGACAGTCAAACACACAACTGGGTGGCTTGTCCCATCTCAGTCAACAGGCCCTATTAATTTAGAGACGATTGCAGCAGGAAATCATACCTTAGCATTAGGAGCAATTGGCCAAACCGGCGGATGCAACGCAGGCACTCTCGCCAGTTGGGGAGGTATAATTACGACACTCTGCACAAAAACGCCAACGCCAACTCCCACAATAACGCCAACGCCAATAGCTCTATCCACCGGCGGCACAATCACCGTATCCGGGGGATACCGTATCCACACTTTCACATCAAGTGGCACGTTTACTCCTACGTTTTCAGGGAACGTTGAAGTTCTTGTCGTTGCTGGCGGTGGTGGTGGAGGATATGGTGGTGGAGGTCGTGGCGGTGGTGGTGGAGGAGGAGGAATACAATATAGAGCTTCGTATGCAGTGACTTCGAATCAAGCAATTACGGTAACCCGTGGAAATGGTGGAGGAGGGGTTACAAATGGCGGAAACTCAGTATTTGGAACGTTAACTGCAATAGGTGGTGGTGCTGGTGGAAATGGATATAATGGGCGTGGAAGTGATGGAGGTTCAGGAGGTGGAGGTACTGCGTTTTACGCAGGAGGAGGAGGTACGGGTTCACAGGGAGGTAATGGCGGAGCGGGGTATCAAGGTTTATATTCAGCAGGCGGCGGAGGCGGGGCAGGTGGAGCAGGGGGTAATGGTGAAAGATTCAATGCGGGAGCGGGAGGAAGTGGACTGGCGTATTCTATTTCCGGGACTTCTCAATATTATGCAGGAGGGGGTGGAGGCGGTTTCGATCCAGGTTATTCAGGTGGTCAAGCTGGCTTAGGAGGTGGAGGTGCGGGGTGTAATTGTATAACGGGTTATCCTGGTACAGCAAATACTGGTGGGGGCGGTGGGTGTGGTAATTTAGGTGGAACTGGTGGTTCAGGCATTGTCATCGTACGGTATCCGCATGGTTCGCCAACTCCTACCTCGACTCCAACCTCAACTCCCACCTCTACTCCAACAACAACTCCTACCCAGACCGTCACTCCAACATCAACTCCCACCAGCACACCCACTCCGACAATTACACCCACTGTATCTCTTACTCCGATTATTACTCCAACCCCGTCAGGTATTTGTTGTGCGTGTCCGACGCCGACACCGGTTTATCTGCAATCCATGTGTAACGGACCCTGCATGACGAGCAATAATTGTCCAACCGGTCAGGTTTGCCTTCTTGCTGAGAATTATGGTTGGGTGTGCAGAAATCCCGCTTGTGCTGATACAGCATCGTGTTCCTGTTCAACGTTACTTTTAACGCCGACACCAACACAAAAGGTTGTAGAAGCAAGCTGTGATGAAGAATGCTCATCCACGAGCGATTGCCCAACCGGGTATCAATGCGTGTACATTAACGATGAAGATACAGCGGTATGCCGAAACCCTAAATGTTATTCATCAAGAACGTGCATCTGTCCAAAAATTACACCGACAGCCTCAGCATCGGGAACCCCTACTCCTACCGGACTGCGGTTAAAAGCTCTACCTACCCCAAGCCTTTTGCCGAGTCCTATTCCTGTCAATCCGGCTCTCACTATCAAACCTTTCACCGACAGTACCGGCAAAACACCTTCCAAATTTACCCTATCAGGTACATCCGATCCGTTTACTGAGATTGATATCCGTTTTGACCCTGACAGTATCGGTCAGACAACATCCTCAGATGCGAAAGGCGATTGGCGCTATATTCTGACGAAAGCCTTAACAACGGGTAAGAAAGAGCTTACAGTGACCGCCAGATCTGCCGAGGGCGGAGAAACACAGGTGAAACAATCCTTTACCGTAAAAGGCGGGAGTTCGTTCTTCTCGCTGTTTTTGGGATTTCTTATTCTTGCGGCAATCGGTGGTATCGGATTTTACATCTACCAGAGGCAGATGAAAGATCAATCGTCTCTCTTTTCACAATTTCCTCCTTTTACGCCTACATCCGAAGAGACCGAATCAACGCCCTCTTCGGAACAACCAAAAGTCAGCTCGGAACCCCCCTCTGAGACACCTTCCCCGGAACCTTTTATATCTTCGGAAGCCGAAAAACCATCACTCGGAGAAACCAACGAGCCGTCAGAAATGAAAAACAAAGAAGTGACATCCGATGAGACTCCGCCTCCATTTGCTTAAAAAAACATCCCTCTTGTAAAAAGAAACTTCAATATTGTATAGTTTACATTTATATGGATACCCAAACAACAACATCTGATGATACAGGTGAAGTATTAAAAAACCTAGAAACCCTTATAAAAACGACGGTTTCTTCTATAGATCGTAAAAAGGAAGAGTTAAAAAAATTAAATGAAATGACGGTAAGTTATCTTACCCAGGATTCCACCTATCAAGAACAAGAAAAAACAGCAAAAGAGGCAGCACGAGTAAAAAATGCGACGAAATTCCAGCTCCTCAAAAATCCCACTGCTTTCCAAACACTTCAGAAAGCCAAAGAACTGAAAACGGAACTAAGAGAAACACAGGAGGGATTATCTGAATATCTGCGTGAATACCAGCGCATATCAGGATCCAATGAAATTGAAGATGAACAGGGGGAAGTTCTCACGATAGTCTACGTTGCTAAATTGGTCAAACGCTCCTCTCGATTTACATAATGTTGTGTCATCGCGAGCGAAGCGTGGCGATCTTTATTATAGGGATTGCTTCGTCGCTCCCACTCCTCGCAATGACTGATGATATAATATCTTCATGATTGTTACTCCCTATAAAACAGATCCCGTTGTCGTTGGAGATAGGCTTTTTCCCATTCTGGAAAAATTCCTTCCTCCTTTGAAAAAAAAAGATATCGTTGTAGTGACGTCGAAAATTGTCAGCATTTGTGAGGGAAACGTCGTAAAAACTCAAACCACTTTACAAAAAAGGGAACTTATCCGAACATTCTCACAGCTTTATATAGACAATAAACTCACACGTCGCTACGGATTTCAGCTCACGATAGCAAATAATATTCTCATTCCTAATGCCGGGGTCGATGAATCCAACGGAAATGGGTACCTCGTCCTTTGGCCCAAAAATCCTCTGAAATCAGCAACAGAAATTTGGAATTACCTGAGATATAGAAACAAGCTTACACATCTGGGAGTTGTCATCACTGACAGTCACACAACGATCCTCAGAAAAGGCACTACCGGTATTGCTCTCTCATGGTGCGGTTTTTCACCTCTTACTAATTATATTGGCACTTCGGATATTTTCGGAAGAAAACTTCAGGTGACGTATGCCCATATCGCAGACGGGCTAGCGGCATCAGCAGTTGTTGTAATGGGCGAAGGAAACGAACAAACGCCTCTTGCAGTCATTAAGGAGGCTCACCAAGTACAATTTCAAAGGCATCCGCCGTCAAAGGAGGAACTTGCTGATATGCGTTGGCCGCTTGAAGAGGATATGTACGCACCGCTTCTTATAGACATTCCGTGGAAGAAAGGAAAGCGTACATGAAGCGGCTGCTTTTTATTATTTTTATTTTTTTTCTTATTATTACTTTTGCCTATCTGTGGTCAAACCAATTAGATTTTAAAAAACAAACATCATCAACCTTGCTCTCTCCATCACCATCAAATGCTCCATTATCATCTGGTTATACTCAAACTATTTCCTATAATGGCGCTCTTTATGCCTATGAGTATTTCATTGTAGACAGCCTCAAAAAAGTAACCCTCATTGCGAATTTTAAAGATAGAAAATCTTCAAACGAAATAAAGACAGAATTTCACTGCAAAGCCGGTATAAATGGAAGTTTTTATGATAAAGAAGGAAATCCGTTAGGCGGATTTATATCCAGGGGTGAAACACTCAAAAAACCTATCTCCAGCCGACTTATAGATGGATATCTTTCTATTGACGAAAATAAAGCTAAAATTGGTTTTACTCCCCTTCCGAATTCATCCATTGTACTTCAGACCGGTCCCCTCTTGATAGTCGATAGGGAAGTCACAACACTAAAAATTGCATCTGACGAACAAGCCAGGCGGTCAATTGCTGCAGTAACAGATGACAAAAATTTGGTTTTCCTTACTCTATTTGATCCGCAATCTACGTACCAGGGGCCGTATCTTTCCGATCTACCTTTGATAACGAGGGAAGTAAGCAAGAAACTACCGTCTCCTATTCTTTCTGCAGTTAATCTGGATGGTGGCAATGCATCAGCATTTTTTTCCAAAAACACAACGCTTTCAGAACTCTCCCCTGTCGGAAGCCTCTTTTGCCTTCAATAATTTGTGAGCCGGCAGGGACTCCAAGTTAAATAAATCAATCTTTGATATCCTCGCATGTTAATATATCATAAATAGATATACAATTTAAATTTAGATAACTTATTGTGCTTATAGGTTAATATGTTTTTATTAAATTTAGTTAAAACAAATAAAACACTTTATTCGTGTTTATTCATAATTATTATTCTTTGTGGTGTATATTTTAGCTATCAATACCTACCTCAAACCTATTTTGCCTCTGATGAGTGGTATCACTATTTTTTGATTCTAAAATATGGGCCATTTAATCAAGTTTTTTCTGTTGGATTAGTTGGGATGTTAACCGGAGCGACAAGAACTTTAGGTTTTTTATCTGATGATCTATTTATGTATCTATTTGGTCTAAATATAAAACCTTTTCTCATAACATTCTTAGTTTTTCATCTAATAAATATATTTTTACTATATAAAATTTTAATAAAATTTAAATTATCTCCATTTAGTGCATTCTTATCTTCGTTTTACTTTGCTATTGCAAGTGCAGGTCAACAAGCACTTTCCTGGCCAGCCGCAGGTATGCAGGTATTAGGATCAACCCTATTTATACTCATGACAATTTTATTAACAATTAACTTCAAAAATTCTAAAAAAAACGTATTTTTAATATTAGCAATATTATGTTCATATATAAGTTTTTTATGGAAACCAACAGGCATAGTTACTCCATTACTAATAATATCTTTAATCATTTTATTTTATAAAGAAATTCATTCAAAGCAATTTCTCAAAATAATTACTATTTTAGGCATAGGAACAATTAGTCTTGGTTTATATAGACTTTTAATAGAATACTCAAATAAGATGAGTTATTTAGTAAAAGCAGTATTTGACGTCATTTTTTTCCCAATTGTATCTATTAGTCATATATTTATTCCTTATAGATTAATGAATCGATTATGTGATTGGTTTATTAATTTTTACTATCCACCAATTTCAAAAGGTAGCAACTTTGAAGTAGTATCTCACTATATTGTTTCTGATTATATTTCAATAATTATTTCTCTTTTCATATTATTTTTTATATATATCCTGTATAAGAGAATCAATAAATATGATAAGAAAATACTACTTTTTGGTTTAATTGTATTTTTTATACAATATATCCCACTAAGTTTTTTTTATATAGATAGACGTACTTCTTATATTGATTCTAGGTATATGTATTCTTCGGTTATAGGTATATCCGTAATATTAGGTGTTCTTTTTAACTTTATTCTTACTAGATTCAAAAATATAGGCGGATTAAAAAGGTATTTATATTTCGGTTTACTCTTATTGATCGGATTTTGGTTATATAAAGAAATGTTAGTTACTAGACGTGAAGTTTTGCAAGAAGCATTAGATGATATAGTCATAAAAAAAACGTGGGATTCTTTAAAATCACTAAAATTACCAAATTCTAATAAGCTGGTTATTTTTCTTAAAAGTGATAGATCTTATTGGTACACCGGAAACCTTCTTCCCCTTAAGCAATCTGCCGCTTATATGTTATCGTTAGCATTTTACGGAAAACCATTTATTGATAAATCCGTATTAGGTGAGTTAAATTATAATAATACGTTTATTAACAGTAATAATAAACAATTTGGTTACTTTACAGATATTAACTTACTTATTCCCTTAGTAAAGCGTGGCGAAATAAATATTAGTGACATAGTTGGATTACATTTTATAGACAAAACAGATTCATTTGAAATAATTACTGATGAAATTCACAAATTAATCGAAAACAATTTGAGGTGAGCCAATCTGCAAACCTCCAAAACCAGAGTGTGAGCCGGCCGAGACTCGAACTCGGAACCAACAGCTTAAAAGGCTGCTGCTCTACCATTGAGCTACCGGCCCATCTTTTGGGATTCAGTTACCTGCCCATTTGCATAATTATATCAATTTTTACCAGAGTACGCATTAAGGTAGGATTTTACTGGGTTACATTTTGAATATGGCGGAGGTCCTGAATGGTTTTATCAGGAAATAGTTCTATGGCGATGACGTCAATCCTGTGCGCTTTTGGGAATTGTGGATTGAGGAGATAATAATACTCTGCTGTGACGGTTACTTCATGTATCTTCCTTCTGGTTACTGCTTCTTCCGGTATACCATATTTTTTACCGATTCTCGTTTTCACTTCGATAAATACGAGAATTGAATTTTTTTTAGCAATGATATCAATTTCTCCGTACCGGGCTTTGAAATTACGCTGGATGAGGTGGTAGCCGTGACATTGTAGATAGTCGGCTGCGAGATCTTCTCCGTACTTACCGAGACTCTGTCTGTGGGGCAACTGCTTCATTTATTTTTGTTGCAGATTTTCCCGTCCGGCTTCGTAAATAATATAATTTTGCCCTACGGACTTGTCCTTGCTTTTTCACCTCAATTTTTTTAATCCATGGAGAAATGAGGGGGAATATTCGTTCTATGCCCACAGCTGCAACGCCAATTTTCCGAACCGTTACCATCTGGTTTTCAGCGCTTCCTTTAATTGCTATGACTATGCCTTCAAAAACCTGTGTCCGTTCGTGTGTTTCGACTTTTACTTCGCGTTTTGTCTTTCCTGCAATTTTTTCTTTTTCAATGAGCTTATAATGTACGCGAATCGTATCACCCACTCGAAAGGTTACGGATTTTTTTGATTCACCTTCACCAGAGACCCACGTTGCTTGATTGGCCATAACAGTGATACGATTTTACCAGTTATTTGAGCTTCGTACAAGCTTCGATGTATGAAAGGAAGAGCGGATGCGGCTTGAGAGGACGTGATCTGTATTCCGGATGAAACTGCGTTCCGATAAAAAACGGGTGATCAGTTGTTGGCAATTCAACAATTTCGACCAGTTTTTCTTCTACCGATCTTCCGGAGATGACCAGTCCTTTTTCTTCGAATTGTTTTTGGTAAGCGTCATTAAATTCATATCGGTGTCGATGTCTTTCACCAACAATCCGTTCTTTAGGTTTGTCATATCCTTCAAATCGACTATAGCTTTGATCTGCTATCGTTTTTTCTTTTACCTTGCATTCCCATCTGCCTAACCGCATCGTTCCACCATACGCACGGCGTTTTAAAATCGCATCCTGTCCTGAAATCATATGGATTACGGGATTTTTTGTATTCTTATCACACTCGGTCGTGTGTGCATCACGAAGTCCAAGGACGTGACGTGCATATTCAACAACTGCCAACTGCATGCCATAGCAGAGTCCTAAATAAGGTATTTTATGAACTCTCGCATATTCAATTGCCTTAATTTTCCCTTCGACACCTCTGGGACCCCACCCGATAGGTACGATTATCCCATCAACATCGTCTAAATCTTCCATCGATCCTTTTTCCAACTTCTCCGATTGTACCCACTTAGTTTTTGTTATCACACCACATGACCAGCTTGCATGGTCGATGGCATCCAAAAGTGCAGCGTAGCTGTCTCGGAGCTGATATTCACCCGTTGCAAAGTATTTGCCGACAATTGCAATCGTTATCTTTTTTTCGTTTTTCTTTTTTGTTTTTTCTACCATTTCCTTCCATTTTTCTAGGTGAAGCGGTTGTATGGGGAGATTGAGCATATTTAAGATTTTTTCGTCAAACCGCTGAACGGCAAACAAAACTGGCGTTTCGTATGGGCAAGCTACATCTATATTATTAATTATGTTTTCCGGCTCTACATTGCAAAAAAGTGCAAATCTGGAACGACGCCTCTCATCAACCGGTTTTTCAGCTCGAGCAACGATGAAATCCGGCTGGATTCCCATGGAATTGAGTGTTCTTACGGATAGTTGGGTCGGCTTTGTTTTTGGTTCTCCTAAATGAGTAGGGGTTGGGAGATAACTTACATGTACATGGATAACGGTATTTTTTTTATCATGGGAAAGGATACGGGATGCTTCATAATACAGCATATTTTGATACTCTCCTGCTGTTCCTCCAAGTTCAACAACGACAATATCAGCTTTGTCTTTTTCCCCTGCTTCCTTAATTTTTTTTATGATCTCATCCGTCACGTGCGGAATGGCCTCTACATCTTCACCGTTATATCCAAAATTCCGTTCCCGATCGATGACTGTTTTATAGATCTGGCCCATGGTGATGAAGTTGTGACGGTTTAAGTTTTTTCCCAAAAATTTCTCGTAGGTCCCCATATCCATGTCCGCCTCGGTACCATCTTCCAGTAAATACGGATCACCATGTTCTATAGGATTGATAAGTCCTGCATCAATGTTGAGGTAGTTTTCACACTTGACAGGGGTTACGTTATATCCTCGGTTTTGAAGAAGAAGCGCTATGGCGGCTGTCGTATTCCCTTTGCCTAAGCCGGATATGACGCCTCCTGAGACAAAGATAAATTTGGTAAGCATACCAGGTAGTAGATCCGCACTGCATCGTTTATCACGATGCGAAAACGGACTGTACGTTAATTTATTTATTTCCTCCAATTGTATTCATATTTTGTATTGCAAATTTAGGTTCGCATCGTAGTGCGGATTCACTACCTGGCATGGTTTATCTTACCAAAAATGACTTTTTTCGTCAATAATATCTTATGAAATTGAGGGAGTCTGCCGGTGTCTATGATGCCGTAAAACTTTAAGTTCCAGAAATGACCTTCTTAGAGATGCTAGTGCGGCTGCACGTTCCTCAATTTTTCCTTTTTGCGTTATGATATTTTTCGCATCAATTTGAGCTTTTTTGAGTTCAGATTCGTTTATTTCATCAGCATGCACGGCGCGGGATACCAGTATTGAAATGCGATCTTTGGAAACTTCCATAAATCCCCCGCCGATTGCTAAAAACCAATCCTTCCCCCCGTAGGTTATCTTTATTTCACCTTCAGTTAAGCCACAAAACAATCTGATATGGCGAGGTAAAACACCGATGATACCCTCTCTGGTAGGTACCGTAACTGTGTTCACTTGTTCGGAAAATGCTTTCCGTGCTGGCGTAATGATTTCAAGAAGAATGGTTTTCATGCAATATAAATGGAACGTGTCTTTTACTTTACTTCTTCAATGCCTCCAACCATATAAAATGCCTGTTCACTTTTATCATCGTGTTTTCCTTCAAGAATTTCCTTAAATCCTCGTACGGTATCTCCCAGTTTGACATATTTGCCTGGTTTTGCGGTAAACGTTTCAGCGATAAACAATGGTTGAGTTAGAAATCGTTGAATCTTTCTTGCCCTCGTAACCGATTGCTTGTCCTCGTCACTTAATTCTTCCATACCAAGAATTGCAATAATATCTTGAAGATCTTTATACCGCTGCAATACTCTTTGTACACCCCGAGCTACTTCATAATGCTCATAACCCACCGTCCCAGGTTCCAAAATCCGTGAATTTGAGGAAAGTGGATCAACAGCAGGATAAAGTCCCTGATCTTGTAAGAAACGCTCAAGGGAAATAGAAGAGTCTAAATGAGCAAATGTAGCCACAGGCGCCGGATCTGTGTAGTCGTCTGCCGGCACGTATACTGCTTGAACGGAAGTAATCGAACCTTTTTTTGTTGACGTAATCCGTTCCTGAAGTGCTCCCATCTCTGTTGCAAGCGTCGGTTGATATCCCACAGCAGATGGGACTCTTCCTAAAAGAGCTGACACTTCACTTCCAGCTTGAGCAAACCGAAATATGTTATCGATAAATAAAAGAACATCCTGACCTTCCTCATCACGAAAATATTCTGCCATGGTAAGACCGGTTAAAGCGACACGAAGCCTGGCTCCCGGAGGTTCATTCATCTGTCCGAATACCATAGCGGTTTTCTCGATTACTCCTGATTGCTTCATTGCCAGGTATAAATCATTTCCTTCCCTAGATCGTTCACCGACTCCGGCAAATACAGAAACTCCTCCGTGAACTTCAGCGACGTTGCGAATGAGTTCCTGAATTATGACGGTTTTTCCTACACCTGCCCCTCCAAAAATGGCCACCTTACCTCCTTTCACAAATGGGGCGATCAAATCAATGACCTTGATGCCGGTTTCCAGAATCTCCAACTTCGTGCTTTGGTCAATAAATTTCGGTGCACTTCGGTGAATGGGGTACTTTTTTGTCGTTTTAACTTCCCCTTTTTGGTCAATAGGATCACCTACGACATTAAACAGTCTTCCTAATGTTTTTTTACCGACGGGAACGGTAATCGGAGCTCCCGTTGCGATAACTTCATCCCCTCGTTTCAGTCCGTCAGTTGGTCCAAGGGCAACAGTTTTTACGCGATTGTCTCCAATCTGAGAGGCTACTTCCAAAACCAAAATACCCGTATCCGTAAATTTCGTTTTTACTTGGAGCGCTTCATATATAGAGGGGAGGTAATCGGAAAAAAATTGTACATCTACAACTGCACCAATGATCTGCACTATTACACCGATTTTTTTTGACGTTTTCATTTTTTTATCTTTCATTTTCATACCACGTCTCCTTTACTTTATTATGCAACGGTCATACGCGCTGTTATCATGTCTGAAATTTCATACGTGATTTTTTCCTGGCGTGCTTTATTGTATAAAAGCGTAAGGTCATCGATACGGGAAAGTGCGTTATCTGTAGCATTTCTCATCGCAACCATACGCGCTGAATGTTCACTTGCTTCAGACTGAAGAAAGGCATCTCGTACTTGATTTTCTATATAATGGGGAAGAAGCTCATCAAATACTTCTTTTACGGATGGTTCAATGAGAAACTCTGTATTTTTAGCTTTTTGCTCCGATTCGGACAATTCCAATGTTAAAGGAAGAATGGTTTTTATCTTTGGTGATTGTTTTAAGGCGGAAAAGAATTCGTTAAACACAATATCTACACCCTCATATGAATAAGACAGATACCTATTGACAGCCAGCTCAGCAAGCACAGGAACTGACTCAACTGTTCTCCCTTTTGAAAAATCGGCAATCAGTAATCCACCGGTCCTGACGATGAGATCTGCACCTTTTTTCCCAACCGTCACATAATCATGCTTTGGAATTTGAGGATACGTCTCCAGAAGAAATCGGAAAAGATTGCTGTTAAGGCAACCGCAGAGTCCTTTGTTAGAAGACATGATAAACACTAACCGTTTTCCACTAGATGCTTTCGGCTTTCTTAGCAATGGGTGATGTTTGGCATCTGTAATGCTACCAAGCTCCATTACCATATCAAATATTTTTTGTGCGTACAGTTTTCCAGCAAGAGCTTGCATCTGTGCCTTTTTCATTTTTGACGCTGCGACCATTTCCATCGCTTTGGTAATTTGAGCAATATTTTTTACAGACCGGATGCGTCCTCGTAAAAGACGAATACTAGCCATACGTTATTTCCATTCTTTCATGAATTCTTCAATTGCTTTTTGCAACACGGATTCGATTTGGGCAGTTATAACTTTTTCTTTTTCGATAAGAGGCAAGAGTTTTTTGTGACGATTCTCTACAAATGATAGAAACCCCTCTTCAAATTCCTGAATTTTTGTAGCAGGAACAGCGTCAAGATGTCCTGATGTACCAGCCCAAATGACCGCTACTTGTTTTTCAACCGGCATGGGAACGTACTGACCTTGCTTGAGAAGTTCGATCATCCGCGAACCACGATCAATTTGTTTTTTGGTAGCTGCATCAAGATCAGTTGCAAACTGTGCGAAAGCTGCAAGTTCACGGTATTGAGCCAAATCAAGCTTTAAGCTCCCTGCAACTTTTTTCATCGCTTTTATCTGCGCATCCCCTCCCACACGGGACACGGATATTCCAACGTTCAGAGCAGGACGCTGACCGGCATTGAACAAATCAGGCTCAAGATATATTTGACCATCGGTTATGGAAATAACGTTAGTCGGTATATACCCAGATACGTCATTTGCCTGCGTTTCAATGATGGGGAGAGCCGTCAACGATCCGCCTCCATGCTTGTCATCCATACGGCATGCCCGTTCCAAAAGTCGGCTGTGAAGATAAAATATATCACCCGGATAGGCTTCTCTGCCAGAAGGTCGACGTAATATTAACGATATTTGTCGATATGCCCACGCATGCTTTGATAAATCATCGTAAATGATGAGCGCATCCTTACCCTTATCCATAAAATATTCACCCAATGCACACCCTGCGTAGGGTGCCAGATATTGATACGACACGGGATCACTGGCAGATGCCGCAACGACAATCGTATGATCAAGCGCTTTATATTTTTGCAAATCAGATACGACGTGGGCGATACGGGACATTTTTTGACCAATAGCCACATAGATGCAATATACATCTTGCTTTTTCTGATTAATGATGGTATCTACTGCTATAGCAGTTTTACCCGTATTCCTGTCTCCGATGATCAGCTCCCGTTGGCCTCTGCCAATTGGAATAAGCGCATCAATGGCTTTTATACCCGTTTGTAGAGGTGTTGAAACACGTTGTCTATAGGTAACGCCTGGGGCAATTTTTTCTATCGGATATTTTTTCGAACTCCGAATTGGCGCTTTTCCATCTACGGGGATTCCTAACGGATTTATGACTCTTCCCAGATATTCCTCACCAACTGGTACTGATAAAAGTTCACCCATCATCCCTACCTCATCGCCTTCTTTTATTGAGGTATACTCTCCCAACACGATCACACCCACTGAGTCTTCTTCCAAATTGATAGCAAAACCTTCAATGCCAGATTGAAACGTTACTTTTTCAAGATAGGCAACATGAGGAAGTCCGCTTACTTTCACGATTCCATCAGCTACCGAGGTTACATGTCCTATATGTTTTGCTGTCGTTTTTGTATCGTATTGTTCTAGTTTTTTGGTCAATTCATCGGCAATTTGCTTTGTTAAATCATAGCTCATATATGATTTCCTTTCAAAAGCATGGCTTCTATGGCATCCAGTTTTCCTTCATAACTCATGTCGATTACATAATCGGCGATTTCTACACGCATACCACCCAAGATAGATGACCGAACTTCACAGGTTAGCGATATCGGTCGGTTCATACGTTTAGAAAGAATTTTTGTTAATTCTTCTTTTTCAGATTGATTCAATGCTACGGCAGTAATGACTCTCACCGTATGTTCATTCCATGCCTGTTGACTCACTTTCCGAAGTAAACTTTGTACTTGTGATAATGGACGCTTCCCCGTTCTATCCCTTTTCAGGTGCTCGACTATACCGTCTACAAAATTTCTCGCATCAGTATTAAGACTTTTCATACGTTCTCTATCTCTTTCATGTGTTTTGCAAGAATTTTATGCTGAATTTCTGTGGAGATCGAATCGGAAAGAAGCTGCTTTGCAATCCGAACAGCAAGCTTAACCGCCTCTTTACGTACTTGGGTTAGCATTGCTTCCCGTTCTTCGGTAAGTGTGGCTCTTCCTTTTGACAACATATCAGCAATTGATTTTTTTGTTTCTTCAAGGATTTTTTTCGCTTCATTTTTTGCATCCTTTTGCGCCTCCTCGATTATTCGCTGACCCTCTTGACGTGCTTCTTTTATCATCTGCGCCTTTTTTTCTTCGGATTTTTCATTTTCCTTGCGCATGTTTTCCGTATAGTTTAACCCGTCTTCTATCTCTTTTTTCCTTTTATTCAAAATCGTTAGAATTGGTTTGTACAAAAGAGCCTGTAACACAACAACAATGATGAAAAAGTTGACAACCTGAGCGATTAATAACTTTGGTTCTATCCCGAGTGCTTCCATAGATATGTGTTGTTATAACATCCTTGTTTTGATGTCAAACATAAATAATTTTTATTACACGTTATACGAATTTAATGATAAGAGCGCATACTAATGCATAAATTGCGATAGCTTCAGCAAATGCCATACCTAATATCATGCTTGTCCGCACTTCGCTTGCCGCTTCTGGATTTCTCCCTATTGATTCTACTGCCTTACTCGTAATTATGCCGATAGCAAATGCTGGCATCGCTCCTCCTAACGCAATCGTTGCTCCCATCATAATTATTTTTATTGCTTGTGGATCCATAAAGTAAATATTCACCCCCCTTCGCCCTCCGAAGCTCATTTGAGCGTAGGAGGGTCCGATCTCATTAATATTTTATTTAATAGTTTTACTTACGGGCTACGGCGGGCAAGCCTCCTCTCATTGCAATTATTTACTCCTCATGCGCAACAGCCACATTGATAAACACAGCGGTTAATGTCGAAAAAATCAAAGCCTGGATAAATCCAACGAATAGTTCAAGCACAAGAAATGGCATTGGAGCCAAAAACGGCATGAGAAACGCCATAACTGCTAAAAGTACTTCTCCTGCAAAAATATTGCCAAACAACCGAAAAGCAAATGATATTACTTTCGACAGATCAGAAATGATTTCCAACAGCCCCACAAAAAACATAATTGGATTTGAAAAATTCAAGAATCGCTTACTGTATTGAACTCCCAATGTAGAAAAGCCAAAATATTGTATCGCAAAAAATGCGATGATCGCAAGGGCAATAGTTGTATTCAAATCTGCGGTAGCACCCCGAAGAAGCGGAATAAATTTTTCCCCTTCATAAAATCCAACAGTTCCTACCCCCGGCAATAATCCCATCCAATTGGCGACAATGATAAAAAGAAAAAGCGACGCAAGGATAGGAAATGCTTTTTTTATATGGTGTCCCATAACGGTTTCAAAAAACTCATATAAACCGCTTATGATTATTTCGACAATTGATTGGATGTGTGACGGTATCAGAGAAAGCGTTCCCCTGATATACAGCGCGCTGAAAATAAGAAACGCCATAACGACCCACGTAGAAAACAAGGAATTCGTTACAGGCAATCCTGCTATGGATACAATTTTTTCCGCAGATAACGAAATATGAAGCATGCTTAAGTACCTCTTTTAAGAATAGTACGTATTGTGACTACGAAATTTATCATAGATAACACTATGCCTACAAAAAGAAGAGTGATGGTATACGTAGGATAGGAACCAGATTGTCTGTCTATATATGAACCCAATATCGCACCTCCTGCAATGGGAAGTGCTATAGCAAATCCTATCTGTCCTGCTAATCCAAAATAATACCAAGAATTCACTGTTCCTTTCGTCTTAGCACTCTTTTTTTGTTGATAGGGAACAGGTACCCCTTCCTCCTGATGGCTTTTTATTGATTCCACACTTTGTTCTATTGTAAAGAAATATCTCCAAATCTGTCAATCGTTAAATTATGGCGAGGATTTTTCTAAATTTATGATATCTTCAGCCAAGAGTGTTAGTCTGTCATCTTTTTTGTCAATCCTCCCTGATACCTCTATGATGGCATCATTTTTCAAAAAAGAGACGCATGCCGTGAATATTTTAGGAAAAATGACAATTTCTATAGTCCCTGTCGTGTCTTCAAGTTTTATGAATGCCATTTCATTATTTTTTGTTTTGGTAACTATTTTCTTTATATAAGTCACAATGCCGCCTATAGTTGTATGAAGTCCGATATCAACATCGCTTATCTGGCCGATCGGTCTTACGTCCCGTTTCTGAAATAGATCGCCGTATTGCATTAAAGGGTGTTCAGTGAGATAAAATCCTAAGAGTTCCTTTTCGTATGACAATCGCTGTCCCCGTGTTAAATCAGGAATATCCGGTAACGGAATATCGTTTGATTGGCCGCTTTCTTGATTTTCAAATAATCCAAACTGCCCATCTGATGCCGCTTTTTTCTTTTTGTGTATGACTGAGAGCGTATTTTCAAGAACCATGAGAAGCGCTGCACGGCTTCCGAACGAATCCAATCCGCCGGTTTTTATGAGGCTCTCTATGGTTTTTTTGTTTACTTTAGAAAGATCGACGCGAGAAAGAAATTCTCCAAACGAAGAAAATGTTTTGTCTTGACGTGCTTGTAAAATGACGTCTATAGCTGCTGTACCAACATTTTTTATTGCAGATAGTCCGAAACGAATCGCCTGTTTCCCTGACCCACTCGAGCCTTTTTCAATAGTAAACTCGACATAGGATTTGTTTATATCCGGAGGAAGAAGGTCAACATGGATACGCCTGCATTCGGACACGATACTCGAAATTTTTTCATCCCTGGTGGGACCTGTATTTGAGCGCGTTTCCGCAGTCAACACCGCAGTCATAAATTCGACCGGGTAATGTGCTTTTAAATACGCAGTTTGATAGGCTATCATCGCATAACAGGCTGCATGAGCTTTGTTAAACCCATATCCGGCAAATGGCTCTATGAGGTTAAAAATTTCTTCTGCTTTATCTTTGGACAATCCGTTATCAACACAACCATTGATAAATTTTTCCCGTTGCTTTTTCATTTCCGTTGGTATTTTTTTACCCACGGCTTTTCTCAGTTTATCTGCTTCTCCCCAGCTATAACCAGCAAGCGTAAGGGCCGTGAGAAGAACGTCATCTTGATACGTGATGAGGCCATACGACTGTTTTAAGACTTCTTTAAGACGCGGATCCGGATAGGTTATAAGGCTCGGATCGTGTTTTCTTTGTATAAACTCCGGAATGACCTGCATAGGGCCTGGACGAAACAAGGCAACCATTGCCATGAGGTCAAATATGGTCGTAGGTTTCAATTCTTTAATATAGCGGCGCATCCCAGCGGATTCGAGCTGAAATATTCCCGTTGTTTCTGCCTGAGAAAGCATGGTAAACGTTTTTTTGTCATCGAACGGAATGGTATCCATGTGGATATCTATTCCTTGGGTATCTTTAATAAACCTAAGAGCCTGACTTAATATCGTCAAATTTCTCAGTCCCAAAAAATCCATTTTGAGAAGTCCGACGCCGTTTTCGCCAACGGTATACATATCATATTGCGTTATAATCCGATCGCCTTTTGATTCTTTCTGGAGAGGTGTGTATTCAACGAGTGGTTTATCCGCAATGACCACTCCTGCAGCGTGGACTGATGCGTGACGGGCGACTCCTTCCAATTTTTTAGCTACATCAAGAAGTCGTTTTGTCTCCGGTTCCGAACGGTATGCTAGTCCCAGTTCCGTTGATTGCTCTAATGCTTTCTCGATCGTCATATGGCTTCCCTGAAAACCTAAAGGGATCATTTTCGATATCCTGTCCGGCTTGCTGTAGGGCATTCCAAGAGCCCGTCCCGCATCCCTAACCGCACCCCGAGCTTCCATTGTTCCGAACGTGATGATCTGAGCAACTTTATCGCTTCCGTATTTATTCGTAACATATGCGATAACTTCATCTCTTTTATCATCGGCAAAATCAAGGTCAATATCTGGAGGAGATGGACGATGCGGATTCAAAAATCTCTCAAATGGCAATTGAAAATAAAATGGATCAAGACCTGTTATGCCAAGGGCGTAAGAAACGACGGAACCCGCTGCCGATCCTCTCCCGGGACCCACGGTTATCCCTTTATCTTTCGCCCAGTTCACAAAGTCCTGTACTATCAAAAAATACGGCGCGTAGCCTTTTTTGTTTATAATATCCAGTTCGTAATCTACCCGTTTTTGTATTTCTTTGGTGAGTTCCTGATAGCGGTGGCCAATATTCTTGTTGACTAACTCTAAAAGATACGATTCAGACGTATGGCCTTTTGGAAGTGGGAATTTCGGCAGTTGCCACTCGCCCACAGACAACGTTATATTGCACATTTTTCCTATCCGAACGGTATTTTCAATTGCCTCAGGCCATTTTTGAAATAGGTCCTTCATCTCTTTCGGAGTTCTCATATAAAAATCCGGTGAATGGATCATGGAAAGCGGCCTTCCTTTTTCCAAGATTGTATGCTGGGTTTGAACACAAAGAAGTATTTCATGGGCTTCTGCGTCTTGAGGGTGTATATAATGAATGTCATTCGTTGCAACAATCGGAATGCTTAATTTTTTTGCTAGTTTCACGAGCTTTTCATTGACCTCGTCAAACTCAGGAATTGCGGGGTGACGTTGGAGCTCTATGTAATAATGATCACTTCCGAAAAGGTCACTATAGTCCCGAGCCAAAGTCTCAGCCTGCTTTTCCTCGTTTCGAAGTAAAAGCTGCGATAATTGACCTCCAAGGCATGCCGAAAGGCAGATAATCCCATCGTGATACGTTTTTAAAAGTTCCCAATCGATGCGCGGTTTATAATAAAATCCTTCCAAGTGTGCCGCTGTCACAATTTTAATGAGATTTTTGTATCCGATTTCGTTTTGTGCCAAAAGGACGAGGTGGTAAGGATCGGTGTCGATTTTTCCTTCCTTATCAAAACGGCTCCGTTTGGCAACATAGGTTTCAACTCCGATAATCGGTTTGATACCAGCAGCAAGTGCTTTTAAATAAAATTTGAAGCTTCCGTACATGGCGCCGTGATCGGTGATCGCAAGGCTATCCATCCCTAATGTTTTTGCATAATCGATAAGAAGGTCAAGTTTCCCTAGTCCATCTAAGAGAGAGTATTCGCTGTGTGTGTGTAGGTGTATAAAATCGGACATAGGTAGTAACTCGGGCAATGAAAGCAATGCAAGCAGCTCGGGTAATTCGGATAAATTCGGGGCTAGCTCGAGTTGCCGGACTTGCTTATCCTGCTAGATAATAATTTTTTAATAATCTCCGCGTCACCTTTTCCTTTCAGGATCTTCTTTGCTTGTCCTACAAGGAACATCATGACTGATGACTTACCTTTTTTGTAATCCTCAATTGCTTTTGTCTGCTCTTTTATTACCTGATCTACCGCTTGCGTTACATCTTGAATATTGATGTTGCTATCTTCAAATTTCTTTTTTTGTTCTTCTAGTAAATCGTGCGGAGAATGCGTCATCCCGTCACGTTTTTTGTTGATAATGGATTTAGCTACCATTTCTGGTGTAATCTTTTTGTATTCATTATTTGCTTCAATAAGTGCGATGCAAGCTTCAAAATAATCTGCCCTGTCCGGGGTTTCGATGAGTAATTCCGTATCCGGTATTGATATACCATACGAGGCACTCAACCGCTCCAGTTTTTGATGGGGAAGTTCCGGTAATTGTTGTTTTATTCCTTCTATATAGGATTTGGTAAATCGATACGGAGGAATATCCGGCTCAGGGAAATATCTGTAATCATCAGCAGTTTCCTTGCTTCGCTGGGATACAGTTGAACCGGTACGCTCTACATATCCCCGCGTTTCCTGTAGCGGTGTTTGGCCTTTTTCAAGAATTTCGATCTGGCGTTTCACTTCATAATCAATAGCTTTTTTGACAAAGTTAAACGAATTGATATTCTTCACCTCAACCTTATAGTTCGGCAATTCTCTTTCTGTCATCTGTCTTCTGTCATCTGTCTTCTGTACGGAAATGTTCGGCTCCAGTCGCATACTCCCTTTTTCCATATCTGCTCCCGATATCTTCAAATACCGGATAATTTGATACAGCTTTTTCAGAAACGTTTTTGCATGCTCGCTTGAGCGAATATCGGGTTCTGTCACTATCTCAACAAGTGGCACTCCTGACCGATTAAAATCCACAAGGGTAACGTGAGCGCCATCGATAGTTGTGTGGAGAAGTTTCCCTGTATCCTCTTCCAGATGCACTCTTTGTATCCGTACGTTTCCTTCCGGAAGTTCTACAAAACCATTTCTACAAAAAGGTTGGTCATACTGGGATATCTGATATCCTTTGGGAAGATCAGGATAAAAATAATTTTTCCGGTCGAATTTTGAAAACTCCTGGATTTCACAGCCAAGCGCAAGTCCGAGCTTTATCGTCCCCTCAATCGCTTTTTTGTTCGGGACAGGTAGTCCTCCCGGAAGTCCAAGACACGTCGGGCAAGTATAGATATTCGGGGATGGCGCGTAAAACGGATCGTTTTTGCATCCGCAGAACATCTTGCTGGACGTCGCTAACTCGACGTGTATTTCCATGCCGATAATTGGTGTATAGTCCATATAATTGGTCATTGCGAGGATCCGTTAATCTGCGGAGACGAAGCAATCTTTATTATAAAGATCGCGTCGCTTACGCTCGCGATGACAATTCCCTTATGCATTCCTCCACTCGTTCCACTTCGTATTTTTTTCAAATGCGTCAGCCACACGAATGACTTTTTCTTCTTCCCATTGGTTGGCTATGATGTTTAATCCTAAATAAAGGTTCGTCTTTTCATCGTGAAAACAAGGAACGTTTATACCCGGAAGTCCGGCAATGGAAGACGGCTCTAGTAGCATATCCTCAAGTTCTCCGAACATCGGGCTATTCATGCTTGCCCCCAATTTCAACGCAAATCCGGGAGACGTTGGGCTTATTAAAACATCAAATGTGCTGAAGAGTTGCTGGAAATTTTTGATGTAAAGACTACGTACTTGTTGTGCTTTGACATAATATCTATCAGCATATCCTTTTGAGAGGGTAAACGTACCAAGCATGATTCTCCTTTTTGCCTCTGCACCGAAATTTGATCGTCCGTGTCCGTAACGGATTCCATCATAGCGAGCAAGATTGCTTGACACTTCGCCTCTTTGGACAACGGTGTAGACGGAAATTGAATAATCCGGAGTAAGTATCGCATTATCTTTCAATTGATCGGAAAGCGGAACGGTTTTCACGTCTGCTCCAAGTGAGGAAAATACGGCACCTGCATTATTTACAGCTTTCTCAACAGGTGTTGAACGGAGTTTTTTATGATCGATATAGCAAATGCCGATTTTCATACCCTTTATGTCTTTACCAATTGATTTCGTAAAATCCGGAACCGGTTCGTTTCTCATCGTTGCATCATATTGATCTTTACCGGCAATCATATATAAAACAATCGCCGTATCTTCCACGGTTTTACCGATCGGACCCGGGCTGTCAAGAGAAGATCCCATGGCAACAACTCCTGCCCTGCTGACTCTTCCATACGTCGGTTTCAATCCGACGACTCCAGACCACGAAGCCGGTTGCCGTATGGAACCTGCTGTTTCAGATCCAATTGCTACAATACACATATCAGCTGCTACCGCAGCAGCGCTTCCTCCTGATGATCCGCCGGGTAAGTGTTTTGGGTTCCTCGGATTTTTCGTCGCGCCGTAATCAGAGGTTTCCGTACTTGAGCCATGCGCCCAAGCATCCATATTTGTTTTTCCTATAACAACCCCTCCGTGATCCATGAGCCTTTGTGTCACCGTTGATTCATAGGCAGGCATGAATCCTTCCAAGACTTTTGATGAAGCAGTGGTCGGAAGTTCACGCGTCAAAAAATTATCTTTTACTGCAAAAGGCACTCCGGCAAGCGGCTTATCTAGAAGTTTTTCACCTTTTTGTCGTGCCTCTTTGTCTAATGAAAGATAGACGTTTAATGAAGAATTTTTTTCTTCAATTGCTTTCTCCACATCAGCATAGAGATCACGTATGGAGATTTCCCTTTTTTTCAGTTTGTCTATAGCTTGTTTTAGTGTAAGTTTATTTAGATCCATAAATAAATGTCACAACGTATCAACGAATTACGAATAAAACCTACGAATATACGAATAATTCAAGGTATTGATTTGTATATTCGTACAAATTCGTTATTCGCTGATGATTATCTTTCCAGCACTTGCTTCACCACAAAATACCCTTTGTACGTTCGTTTGGCATTTCGAAGCGCTTCTTCTTGAGAAAGCATGCGATCTTCATCGACTCGATCATCACGTCCAATTCCTTCCAGTCCTGTTACCTGATTTGTAGGAAGAATGTTTGTCGTATCTGCTTTTTTTAGATTATCTACAATCTCTAGCGTTGCCGTAAATTCCTCTGCGAGCCTTTTTTTCTCATCGTTGGTAACGGGGATATTTGCCAATGCCGCGATATGCGTAACGTTATCAGTAGAAAAAGTAATATGAGATTGCATACTATCATCATTCTACCGTAAAATACCCGTATGCGACAATACCAGACTATCTACCAGCAGATGGTCGATGAAAACAAAGAGCTATTTAACCGCTTCTTCAAAATTCATGAACGGTACATCTTGGATCCCAAAGCAAATCAAGACGAATTCAACACCATAGGTCGAGAGATTCAGGAAGTCATCCATACCTATGAGCGCAGGCTTTGTGGCAAAACGGAAAGCGGGGTATACAGCAAATTCTCCCAAGGGCTGTCAGAAAAATTTTGGGGGCTTGTTCGCAATGATTTCCCGAAAATCGACTTTATCGGAGTTAGACAAATTTGAGAATATCTAAAAAATTTCTCATAAAATGCGTTGGCTTCAACGACTTAAGTTTACTTTCCTTGTAATACATTTTATTTTGTGTCGGATAAAACACTATAGAATCTATTCCTGCATTTTTACCCAGGAGAATATCCTTTTCAGTATCCCCAATGACAACCGATTCAAATTTATTTCCTTTTAAACGAAACAATGCTTTTTCAACAACTTCAGGGTGTGGTTTATGATGCAAAATATCTTCTTCTGTTAAAACCAGGTCAACAAAGGAAGAGAGAGAAAGTCGCTCAAGAACCGGTAATACTACATTCCTTTTTGACAGAGAAATAATTGCAATTTTTTTCTTTTTTTCTTTTATCTTTTGTAAAGATTCAAATACGCCTGGATATAATTGAACATTTGCCATGTTTGCACTGACGCATTCGACAATCTTTTTATTAAAAGATGCTACGTCCGTTATTCCAAATTTTGACGCCCCGTTCCAATCTCCGAACATGTTATCGACGATATCCCGTTCTGCTACGGAAACGTGAAAATCTGAAAAAACGTTTTTATATGCATTCATCCATACAGATAGTGTATTTACAAGACATCCATCCCAATCAAATAAAAAATATTGATATTTTTTCATACGGACAATCGTTTCAGCATGAAGTCGTGTGCCTGCAACTCTAATGTATCATCAAGGAGAGTTAATGGAATTACTTTTTTGTATTTCACTTCCAATGCTTTTGCGATAAGCCAATCGGCAATATGCGGATTTTTGGGCAAAAACGGACCATGGGAATAGGTTGCGATACAATTATTATATACTGCGCCTTCTGTTCCGTCTTCACCGTTATTTCCATTGCCGACAAGAACTTTTGCAAACGGCTGAACACCTTTTCCAAGATACGTTCTTCCCCCATGATTCTCAAAACCGACGACGGTAATCCGTCGTCGTCCTGAGCTTGCCGAAGGACCCCCTTTGTGATCATGAGATCCCTCGTCGTAAAACTCCTCGGGATGACATAGCGACCCAACCATGTTCCCGATGCACCTCGGCTTAATTTTCCCAAAGTGTTTTGACACCATGTCAAAAATACCAAGCCCCTCAAGTTTTTCTCCTTCTCCTGTCATGTAATAGTGACCCAAAAGTTGCGGGCTTCCGCATACAAATAATCCTGGGATTCCATAATTGATCATATCTTTCAATACCGGTCCTTTATGTTTCCGAAGATCGTCAATAAGAATCGATTGTTGGCGATCCTGCGCTCCGCCGCCAAAAATCAGGTTTATAGTTCGTAGTTCCTGGTTCGTAGTAGAAAAATCAATAGGAACAATAGTTACGTTAATACCACGCCATTCACAGCGCTTTGTAAGCACGATAATATTTCCGCGGTCTCCGTAGGTTGACATAAGTTCCGGATATAACCACCCGATTTTCAGTGTATAGTTCATATTTTTTTTGTCATCCCGGACTTGATCCGGGATCTTTTATATAATTATTAAGATTCCTGTCTTCGCAGGAAAGACACCTAAAGATTGAATAGAACGTTTATACAATCTCCGACAAAATTACGCTATAGCGGGATTTTGTCGTGGATTATAATATTTTCTTTCCTGTAAGGATTTTCCTCACGTCAAGCATTGCGCTATACGTCGCCAAAATCCACCCCGTCTCTCCTTCTTTTATTTTACTTATAAATCGATCCACCGCCTTTTTTAAATCCTTCTCGTAAAATAGTGCATCATGTTTCATTCGTAATTCGTAATTCGTAATTCCATATTTTATACGAAGCGCCATGTCATAAACTCTGTCTCCTGAAATAATTAATGGATAGTGATAATTATCAAGTAGTTCAAAATCCACGTCCCAAATCCACGAGACATCCGTGCCATCAGGAATCCGGTCGTTGAGAAGAAGTAACATCGGACCTTTTTGTTTGGAAGAAAGAACGGTTCGTAAAGATTCGTTAAATCCGGTCGGATTTTTAGAAAGAAGAATTTTTATTTTTTTTCCCCGATAAAATACTTCCTCCATCCTTCCAAACGCAGGCGTGAAGTTTTTCAAACCTTTTTCAATTTGTTTTTTATCAACTCCCACGGTTTCTAAAACCAGTGTTGCTGCTAAGGTATTGTATATATTGTACACACCCTCTATGGGTGAAGTGACGCTTGAGCTTGTAAAAGTAAGTTTGGGGTGCGTAAAACCGCATTTTGTGCATTCCCAGTCTCCGAGGTGTGAAAAATACGCTCCGCTAAACGTAAGTCGCTCTTTGCACGAAGGGCAGAAAATCGTATCAGTCGCATGCTGCATCTTCGACAAATAATATGTTTTATCATCAAGTCCAAAATAGGAAACGGTTGCGTTTACCTGTTTACCGATAAACGCAAGGTGTGGATCATCTGCATTAATGATCAGCTCAGTATTTTTTGTTAAATCCTTCAATGTTTTTAGCCATTTTTCGGCAATCGTATCCACTTCTCCATATCTATCCAGTTGATCCCTAAACAAATTAAGAAGCACAATACATAATTTCTGACTCTTCTTCATTGTCACATGTCTCAATACTCCTGGCAGAGAGTTCTCGTCTACCTCAAATACTGCATAATCATATGTATCTCGATGATCAGAAAAAAATGAAGAAACGATGCCGTTCAGAAGATTCGCTCCGGATTCGTTATGGAGAACGGAAAACCCTTGATCTTCAAGTATTTTTTTAATCATCAAAGTAGTCGTCGTTTTGCCGTTGGTTCCGGCAACGATAATGATTCCTTTTTTTATCCTGGGAAGAAGTTTGGGGGGGATGTGCGGATCTAACCATAATGCAATTTCTCCGGACCATGTAGCTCCGGCGCCAACATGGAACAGTCTGCTTATATATGAAATAATTCTTCCTAAGAATATTGCAATCAAATACATTTTTCAGTTTTCATCAACGAATAACGAATCAGTACAAATATACGAATAAAATATGAAAATTCGTATATTCGTAGGTTTTATTCGTAATTCGTTGATTTTTTTATCACATCGCCCTTAATATTTTAATCCTTTCCACAATCGGCGGATGAGTATCAAATAGACCAGCAAACCATGTTCCGAACTCTTTTCCCTTAAAAGGATTTGCGATAAAAAGGTGAGCGGTTGCATTCGTTGCCGCTTCGAGCACTTCTTTGTCTTTTCCTATTTTTTCTAAAGCCCGGGCAAGTCCTTCAGGATAACGGGTGAGAAGTGCTCCTGAGGCGTCAGCCAGATACTCACGTTTCCTGGATATTGCTAACTGGATAAGCATAGCAATGAGAGGCGAAACGATTGCCAGGACTATGCCGATTATGAGAAATATTCCGTTATTATCCCTGTCATTATCTCTGTCCCGGCCTCCCCACCAGAGACTGCGCATGAAAAAATCCGATGCATAGGCAACAGTACCGACAAGTACCGCGACTATAGCCATCATACGGATATCGTAGTTTTGGACATGGGATAGCTCGTGTGCGACCACTCCTTCAATTTCCCTTCTGTCTAAACGCGACAGAAGTCCGCTTGTTGCGCAGATTACTGCATGATGGGGATCTCTCCCTGTTGCAAACGCGTTTATCGCACTGTCATCAATGACATAGAGTTTGGGCATGGGTACCCCTGCGGCAATGCTCAGGTTCTCACAAACTGTGAAAAAATCAAAATCTTTTTTGCGTGTAGCCGGTCTGGCTCCGGACATTGCAAGGACGATCTGGTCGCCGAAATAGTAACTTATGAAACTTGAACATATAGCAAGAAGAACAGCAATACCGATAAACGAATCACCGTATCCGAGCACCTGACCGAATACATAGGCAAGAGCGATAACTAACACGGTAAATATTCCCATGAAAAGATAGGAACGAATGATGTTTGAGGTAACCTGCGATCGGATGGTCATACTATTCTTTAAGGCCTCCCCTTGCGGTATTGCAAGGGGAGGCCTTGTGAAAAATTATAAGACTATCAACTTTATAAACTTTATAACTTTATAAACCTAGAATTCAACCTTTACCCCTTTTTTCTCTTCATCTGTTGCTTTGAAGAACGGCTGTTCCTTAAATCCGAATGCATTGGCAATGAGCGCATTGGGAAACACCCGTACCTTTACGTTGTAGTCCATGACCGTTGAATTATAAAATTGCCGTGCATACGCTACTTTATCCTCAGTATCAGACAATTCTCTCTGCAACTGAAGGAAATTTTCGTTTGCCCGAAGTTGCGGATAGGCTTCTGCTACAGCAAACAAAGATTTCAATGCACCGGTAAGCGTATCGCTGGCTTTTGCCATGGTTTCCGGAGTATCGGCCTTCATCAAAGCCGAGCGGGCCTTTGTCACGTTTTCAAACACGCTTTTTTCGTGTTTGGCATAGCCTTTGACCGATTCAACGAGATTGGGTATCAAATCAATCCGGCGTTTAAGCTGGACGTCAATCTGGCTCCACGCTTCCTCGATTTGCGCCTTCAAGGTCACAAATCCGTTATACAAAGACCAAAGATAAAGGAGGGCAACAACTATCAATCCTCCAATAAGTAACGGTAACGACATAAACACCTTCCTTTCAAGAAAACTGGATGATTGATTGATAGAAAGTAGGTGTAGAAAATAGATGGTTGAAAATAGATAGTTTCTATTTTCTAATTTCTATCATCAACCCCTATCATCTATGCTCTATCTTCTATCATCGAAACTCCAGCCACTTCTTTATATCATTATACGTATATGTATTAAAAATGTCACGTTTTTCTGCCCAACCCCGTCGGGCGGTCGAAACGCCGTATTTCATCATCTCCATCTCCGACACGCTGTGCGCGTCTGTATTGACTGAAAAACGACACCCGAGTTTCACTGCGTCATAAACCAGTGCGTCCGGCAAATCCAATCGATATGGAGACGCGTTGATTTCAAGAGCAATATCGTGGTCTTCACATGTTTTAAAAATCTCCGGCCAATCTGCCTCATATCCTTCACGTTTCCCCAAGAGTCTCCCTGTGGGATGACCAAGCATTTTCACTTTAGGATTGGATGTCAAAGCCCTTAAAATGCGTTTTGTCATCTCTGTCTTGGAGAGATTGAAACTTGAGTGCACTGATACGATGACAAAATCAACAAACTCAAATGCGTCTTTTGGGAATGCGAGTGTTCCATCCGGTTTAATGTCAACCTCAAGAGAAATAAATGCATGTATTGATGCATGATGGGTTTTATTCCATGCGGCTATGTGATTTGTATAAAAATCCCTTCGTTTTTTCATGATGGCAACAATTTGGCCGTCCGTATGGTTTCCGATGCTCGGATTATGGTCAGAAATACCAATGTAGTCATATCCGAGCTTTTTAGTCTGTTCCAGTACTTCCTCAATGGAATTTGCTCCCAAGTCATGCGACGGCTCCAGATCAAAACTCGTATGGACATGCATGTCTCCTATCACATCTGAAAGTTCTACGAGATTAGGTAAACCGTTTTGTTTACCCTGAGCGGAGCGGAGGGCGGCCTCAATTTCTCCTTTGTCTTCCCGTAGTTCCGGCGGTATCCACTCCATGCCGAGGAATTGGTAGAATTTCCTTTCATCTTCAAATTCAAATAATTTCTTCTCCTTGTTGTAATTATTCCTGTCACTTGTCACGTGTCGCTTGTCACGTATTGCCTTAATTCCGTATTCTGACAGCGATAATCCTTTTGTAAGCGCATAGGTACGTAGGGAAATATTATGGTTTTTTGAACCGGTAAAATATTGAAGCATCGCGCCGTACGAAGCTTCTTCCTGAACCCTCAGATCTACCTGTCTGCCGTTATGAAGAAGCAAGGACGCGCCGGTTGGCCCCTGTTCAACAATTTTTGTATGCGGATATGTGCAAAAGTAGGCAATCGCATCATCCGGCTTGTCAGTCATAATTGCGATATCAATGTCTCCAATCGTTACTACCTTTCTTCTGAGACTTCCAAGAGCATCCACCCGTTTCACTCCCTGATCTTTTGTAAGAAATTTCATGACATCATCAGAAATGCGATCTGCTTCATAGAGAAGAATGCGTTTTTCTTTAATCGCGCCTTTGCGGTATGTTGTGATATTTTGGAGAATATCATCTTCAGATTTTTCGCCAAATCCAACAATGGGAGCTATCTTATTGGCCTTTACTGCTTTTTCTAAATCTTGAATCGCATTTTTTTCATTTTTTAAATGTAATTCTTTTACGAGTTTATACGCCTTTTTTGGTCCGATTCCGGGGATAGAGAGAAGTGGAAAAACGCTTTGCGGAACTTTGGTCATAACATTTTCAAAGTGTTTCACTTTTCCTGTCCGAAAAAGTTCATCGAGATGTCCTACAATCGCAGGCCCGACACCGGGAATTTCTGACAACTTCTCATCATCCCACAGGTCTTTTACTTCGCTGGTCAGGTGTTCGATGCTGTCAGCAGCACGCTCATAGGCGATGATTTTGAAGCGGTTCTCGTCAAGAATTTGGTATGTCGCAGCCATTTTTCTCAAAAGTTCAGCAATCTCAAGATTGGTATATTGTTTCACTCCTTCATCATAGCAAAATAATTGACCGGTCTCAAATTCCTTGATATCATCAATAACACGCTTGGACTCGTGGTGTAGCCTGGTTAACACGCCTCCCTGTCAAGGAGGAGATCGCCGGTTCAAATCCGGTCGAGTCCGCACAAGAGGTTTCCTGCACTTCCTTCCAATCCCGCTAAATAAGTAAAAAATTGTGGTATACTCAGCCAAAACCTGCCGGAAAGAGCAGGTATTTTTATGCCAGGCACGAGAGAATTAGAAGATAGAGCAAAACTATTAAGAGACTTGAAAGAGAAGACACCTCAAAAGTCAATAGAGATGATTGATTGTATAAACCAGGGATTAGGAAACATAGGAGTAGGTGGTGATTGGTCAATCGCAACATTGCAAGAAGTTGGTGTTGAGGGATGGGAACGTTCTTTGTCTATAGTAGTTGTAAATGGCAAAGACGACAAGGAACAAACAATTAAAGATTGCGTAGAAGAGTTAAATTTTCGATTTGAAAGGGGCTGGATGCGAGAAAATGGCTGGCTTATTGTGGAAAGAAATGGGGAGAGATTTTTTTCTTCAAGGGTTGATGTCTTAGGAACACAATTTTATGCAACGACTGACAGACATTGGTTTATGTGTAGCAGGGAACACATAAAAATGTTGAGAGATAAAAGACTGACGGATGCATCAATTGGGATGTTAGGATTATTTATCACAGAACAAGGAGTGGAACTTTTTAATGTTTTAAGCAAGTTTGAAGATCTGAATGCTTTTGATAAAAATGGAAGATTGATTAACCAGAGGCCTGAAAAGAAGATTCCACAAAATACAGAACCGGTGGCAAAAACTGAGCACGCTCCAGATTTAATGGATTTAAGAAAAGTCGTTATGGGAAAAGTGTTGGGATCAGAGAGAATAGGAGATTTTGGAGGAGGAATAAGGTTTGTGAGGATTTCAGATAAGGATAGGAAAGTAACAATTCCAGTGATCTTTTTTACTGATTTTTCCGATGACGTAGAGGAATTTGCCAAAATAACAGATAGTTTAAGATTGTCAATGAATATGTGGGGAGATGAAATGAATTGGGGAGGCTTAGAGATTAGGGGTGGCGGTTATTTTTTACTGGAGGCAGATTTGTTTAATAACGATGATGGTAGTTCTACTCTTAATACCGGATATGAAAGGATTAAATTAAGTGAGGTTGAACGTAGATTTTTGGGAATTAGAGTTGAGAAAACTTGGGGTGAGAGATTAATAACGTCGGCAAGACCAGTTGTTTTGCCAGAAAGATACGAACAAGTATTTAAGGAAGATGGTTGGTTAATGAGTGTAGAAGAAATTAAGGCAATAATGAAACAGAAAAAAAGAGTTTTAGATCTGGAAAAACTTAATAAAGGTGAACTGGAAAGTTTTGAAAAGATAGTGGAATTAATAAAAGGAAAGTTGGATAAAACAGCAGCTTATGACCGTTTAAATCATTATGGGGAGATTTGGAGAGGAAAATTAGGAGAACAGGGTTTTTCGATAGAGGGAACAGAAATAGAAAAAACAGAAAGTTTTTACTTACGAGTGAAAAATATAACCTTGTTAGAACCAGAAAAAGATTTACGGCTGTCAAAATTGGTGGTGCCGAAATCAGATAGCTACAAAGGTGATTTGGTGATTGAAATAAGCAGGGATGAAAAAACTGGAAGAGCGAAGGTAACGAGTTGGGCAGAGAGAGAAAGCGGGCAGGGATGGAAAATTGATGAGAATGTTGACACAAGAGGAATAATTACCGGAAAAAATTTGGGAGGATTGATTGATATGATGGAAAATAATGTTGTGTGGATGAAAAGACATAATCCTCCTAAGCAACAGCCGGTTGAAGATACGTTAGTTCGTGATTTATTCTCAACGGCTTCCAACCGAACATATCATGTGAAAAAACCAAATTTAGGTAGAAGAAGCGCACATTAAAAATGAGTTTTGGAGGGCTTACAATTGTTCTCTTGCTTTCTCGAATAATTTCTGATATAACTTCATCACGTCCTTCTCAACTGCCCTCATAAAAGCCTCTGCCCAAAAGGAATTACCGTATGAAAAAAGCTTTTGCTCGAAGTTTAAAATCTCCTGATGCCGTTCTTTCGATGATTATCGGTCTTGCAGTCGTCCTGGCTATAGGATTTGCTGTAATAAACAGCATTAAATCATCCAATGTAAAAAAACAGGCAGAGGAACAAAAAAAATTAGAGGAAGCAAAACTTCCGAAAGACCATATGGTCAAAGAAGGAGAAAATCTCTGGGTTATCTCCGAAGTTTACTACAAAACCGGGTACAATTGGGTGGATATCGCAAGCGAAAATGAACTTCCCAATCCTGACCTTATCTACCCTGATCAGAAGTTGACTATCCCGGACGTCAAACCGAGGTTTCCTGAAGGCGACTTGACTCCAGCCACATCAACAACCGCGCCGAAACATACCACGTATAAGATCGTTGAAGGTGACACCTTGTGGGATATATCTCTCAAAGAGTACGAAACGAATTACCGCTGGCCGGATATTTCAACTGCTAATAAACTTCCCAATCCGGATCTCATCTATCCGGATACAATCCTCCAAATGCCTCAATAATTTATTGAGCCGACTGTCGGAATCGGACCGACGACCTACGCTTTACGAAAGCGCCGCTCTACCAACTGAGCTAAGTCGGCGTAAATGTACGGAATTCCGTACTTCTAAGGCAAATTGTACCAAATTTGGCAAGATAGTGCTGGGACGATACCGTTGCCCCGCCTGCAAACGCTGATGCGTTAGCAATTGCGGGCAAGTCTACCATTGAGCTAAAGAGACAACTAAAAATGTTTTATCGTCTCTTGCCATGATGCTTATTTTTCTTAACTTCATGTTTCTGATTCTGATCTGGAGTTTCAGATTTTGGTCTTCCGTGTCTCCAATGATTTGCCCAAGCCATCCAAAATACAATTTGACCTGCCTGTATTGCAGGATACGGATCAGTCCCCAAAATATTTACAAATTGCCCGTTCGGTAATTCGTATGAAATTCCTCTTGGATCTATTTTTTCTTCAACTTTCATATACTAATTTAATTTTTCTTCTCAAAAACTATTTTTCTGAGCGGGATACGGGAGTCGAACCCGTCTCTCCACCTTGGGAAGGTGGCATTAAGCCGATTAACTAATCCCGCGTACAATTTGTAATTATACCAATACCATTACTCTCTCACAATCGAGTGCATATGGTACAATAACTATATACTATGGTTCGGTCACGACTCAGATATTATCAGGATCGAAAGGAACGGCGGCAGATATTCCTCACGCTGGGAGGGATTGTTGCCGTATTACTCTTCCTTGCGATATTTGGCGTTAGAACCCTCGTGGCATTCAGCCTTCTTGTTGACCAACTCCGTGGCTCAACTCCCAAAGATCAACAACAAAGTCAAACGATTATTCTTCCCCCTCAACTTGATCCATTGCCAACTGCCGTCAATTCTACGGAAATTCAAATTACCGGCAAAGCAAAAGGCGATGTCACTATACTTCTTTACGTCAACGAAGAGCAGTTGGAAAAAGTCAAGGTGAAAGAAGACGGCAGCTTTACGTTTTCCAATGTGAAACTCAAAGAAGGTACAAACACCATTTCTGCAAAAGCGATGGATGAAAAAAACAATACAAGCGACCTTTCCGAAATCCTGACGGTTCAGGTAAAAAAAAGCAAACCAACATTGGATATTACAAGTCCCTCGGATAATGCTCAAATTTCCGGGGAAAACGCCGTAATGACTGTCACCGGCAAAACCGATCAGGATAATTCAGTGACCGTCAACGACCGGTTTGTGGTTGTCAAAAGTGATGGATCGTTTTCTTACGACCTCTCTTTAAAAGAAGGTGAACAGACAATAACGATCGTCGCAAAAGACATTGCCGGTAATGAAACGAAAGTCGAACGGAAAGTGACGTATAAGAAATAATTATTTTAAATAAACGGGTCCTGCTGTGTGTCTTCCCCCGTCCGACATCCTCGTCCCGCGTTACTCCCAAGATATTTATGGATGTCTTTTGACCACACAAACACCTTATCTTTGTTTAATCAAGATGTAGGAAGCAAGGTGCGGGACTGCGGGCGCTCGACGGGGTACCCCCGACACACAGCACCCGTCATATTATTTAAGGTTATTTTTTACATTCACTCTCTTCTCTTCTATTCCCGTTAGAATCCACATCCATATCATTATCCACGGGTAAAACATGCTGTTGACGAACAAGCTATGGATTCCGATTGCAACAAGAGACAACACGTAAACAATATTTTTTCGTCCTAACTTCCACATAGAAAAAAGGAGGTATCCCCATGCAACTGCCCCTACCAACCCGGTTGTTGCAAGAACAAATAGAAAACTGTTGTCAACGCCTGCTGAAGCATGAGAAATGTTCTCCGTATCCTTTTTCCCATAACCAGGTTCTTGTATTGAACGCAATAAGTTAAATCCATGACCAAATACCGGAGCTTTTTTTATAAGCTCTACACTCTGTGCCCAATTGGTCATACGCGATACGCTCGTTTCTAGGCGAAGTATAGGAGTCACGTTTTTTTGGGGAAGCGGCAGCCAAAAAAGGATCCCGATAAATACGACAATCCCAATGAGTATTTTCCATGACTTTTTCCACCATGCATACAAAAACACTATTCCAATAAACGAAACGTAGCTACTTCTTGATAGTGTTAATGTAAGTGCTGACAAAACGATCGCCTGTAATACCAAAAATGTAATTTCATTCCCATTTTTTAACAAAAAATTCATTCCCAAAAGAAAGGTTAATATCAAAAAAAGACCGGCGTAATTCGGATCCAATAATGTTGAAAACAACCGATAGTAATGCGGATCCCAACCGAGATATTCCAAATTCCGTAAATTTGGGTATGCGATATACTGCACGATGCCTAAAATTCCAAACAAAACACCGATTCCGTATAACCTCGACAGCCAAAAAGATTTCTTTTTGGTGTTTGAAATAACAACATACAGTCCTATGTATAATGCAATGCGAATACTGTATGAAATGCCGTTTATGAGTTCAGGAACAGTATGTCCTAATGCATTTACAGCAAACGAGGCAAGAAGTGCAATTAAAAATAAACAGAGCGGTTTTCCTAAGGAACCGAATGTAAAGTTCTTCTTCTTGTATTTTAGGGTAAACCAAAAAAACAGATAACAGCACAAAACGATGTCATGGGGATAGACGGTTATTCCATATGCTATCGGAATGCGTATGAGCTGGCCTGATAAAAGACTAATAAGAAATAGTGTTGCAAGGAAAGACATAATCTTTCAGCGTATTATATAACAGATTTCCTTAAATGGGATGCAAGAAGAATGCCTTCTAATAGAATCGTACCTAAACCAACATGAGTTAAAAGTATTGATCCCGTGCCTGATGCCAAAAATACCTGAGGATTTTCAATATTCCAACTGACGAGTATATAACTGATGAAAAACAGAATTTTCCCGACGTATGTCCTTATATGGAACCATCCATAAACAAATGATAGTAAAAGAAATACATAGTGATGTTGCCAGGAAAGAGGTTCTATCAGGAGAAAAACCGGAAAAGACAATGCTGCTGCTTGTACCAATGATAATTTATTTCTCAGTATTTTGTGCCACAGAACTGCAATAAAAAAACTTAAACACAGTATCCAACAGGGTTTAACGTAAAAAAGCGGGAGAGTTCGGGAAAAAAATGCTACAATCCCCTGATTGTAATACGGTTCTACAGATGAAAAGGCAAGAAGTTTTGGTGCATACGTTGTGATATACATGAGGTATTGATCCCATCCGCAATAAATTCCATGGAGACATACGAATATGATTATAGTGCTTATTGATATGTAAACCGTTTTTAAATGCCTGCATAAGGCAAATATCGGAAGGAAAAAAAGAAATTGTGGTTTGAGCATGCAAACCAAACCAAGAAGAATGCCGGCTATTATCGGCTTTTTTTTTGTAATAAAAACTAAACTTATAAGAAATAAAAGAAATACGTATGTATTTATTTGCCCCATTCCCAGAGTAAACTGAAAAGGAAATGATGCACTGACAAGTAAGACTACAAAACAAAAATTTTCATAAATGTGTTTTGGGTATTTTGGTTGGACCAACATCAGCGATATCCAACAGGAAAGCAGCATACAAACAACAATGCCGATAATCCAAAATGCTTGAGCTGTCTGATACGGCAATAAAGCAAACGGGGTGTACCATATGACACTGACCGGCGGATACCCAAGACCAGTATAAAGTGATGTATCTGTATATATATTTCTCTTGTTAATGATATTCTGTGCGGATGTATAAAATACCGAAAAATCCGGAGCAAAAGATGTTGTGATGGCTATCACTGCAAAAAAACAATATGTTAACGATGCAAGAAGCGCTATGATTGCCATTAATTTAATGAGTGTTATGCGCATGGGTAAGAAGATAAAGTTTTGCCCGTGTGAGAAACGAATGAAAACTCATCATGACGGCCATGACAAAGCCGGCAGTTCCGTCAAGAAATCCTAAGCGCATGACATAATTCTGAAAAAATTTTATTTTCGGATATGCGATGATGGCAAACACATTGGATCGTTGGCCGTTTTTGTACAAATACTGTGCATTTATCGATGTATATTTGTTTATATCATCAATAAATTGTGCGACGTTAGAATGAGCATTATGGACAAGGGGACTTTTGAATGTTTCCGTTTTCCCTTTGACATCCCAGAATTCATGAATAGGCCGAATCCATTTACCTGCGTTTCTTTTGGCTAACCGCAAAAGTTTTATACAAGCCGTTTCCCCATGTTTGAGTTTTTTTCCAAGAAAAATATCCTCTCTTTTGAAATACCACCCCACACTCCCCTCTTTGTCTGTCCCCTGCCGTGAAATGGTTTCCCGGATTTCTCTTTGTAACGCCTCGCTTACGATTTCATCGCTGTCCACAAATAAAATCCAATCCCCATGGGCTTTTTCCAAACCAAAATTGCGTTGTTGGGCAAAGTCATTATTGAGATACCTCTGAAACACGCGTGCTTTCTGTTTTTTTGCAATAACAATGGTATCATCAGTTGAATAATCATCAATAACAATTATTTCATCGCACCATTGAAGTGAAGAAAGTATTTTAGGCAGTGTTGTGGCATTATTTTTTGTAAGAATAACTGCTGAAATCATTAGATCTCATTGTACCATATGAAACTCTCTCTCCAAACGCTACCTAAGCTCTTTCGTAAAAAACATACTATTATCATTTCCGGCTTTATCATCATTTTGTGCATCTATCTTTTGGGATTCCTCTCTCATGCGCTTTATTTGAAAAAAACCGTGTATGGTGATGGTATTTTTTATTATAGTTACCTTCGGTCACTCGTCTTTAACAAATCAATTGATTTTTCCAATGAATACGCTGTGTTTGGCATAGCACAACCATATACGCCAAAAGGCGTCTATGGAAATAAATATTCTATAGGCCCCCCAATTCTGTGGCTTCCGAATTATCTATGGATCTACCGTTTGGTACGACTTTCGGGATATGAACTTCTCTACCAACTCACTGTTGGAATTACAAGCATACTGTATGCTTTTGTTGCATTGCTCCTTCTTTTTCGTATACTCCTTCGATACGCTTCACCCTACGCTTCTCTTTTGGCGGTATCCGCAATTGGTCTTTCTACGAATCTATTATTCTACGGATCTGTTGATCCGGTAAATTCCCATCCACTATCTTTTTTTTCCGTCACATTATTTCTTGTCCTTCTTCTACAGAATCCTATTCGTTGGTTTACTTTGGGCCTTGTATACGGACTTATAGGAATCATACGGCCACAGGACATGATTGTTGGACTTTTTCTAATTCCGAGATTGTTTCACTTTTTCCCATCTGCCAGATGGTGGCATAATTTTTTTCGATTCTTTGTCGGTTTCTTGATAGCATTAACTCCTCAGCTCATCGTTTGGAACCAGCTCTATGGCGTGTGGTGGATCAGTCCATACCTAAATGGGCAAGAAGGATTTTCGTTCCTACATCCCCATATACTGGAGGTTTTATTTTCTCCCATATATGGACTTTTTACCTATACACCACTTGTGTTTCTTTCATTCTATGCGTTTATTCTTCCGTGGAAACGTCTTTCACAATACAAAATGATTGCAGGCTTAGTGATTTTTTTTCAAATATACATTATCAGTTGCTGGAGTACGTGGAGTCAGGGGGCTTCATACGGAAACCGAATGTTTATTGGAACGCTTCCTGTTATTACTTTATTGCTGGCAATCGTGTTTGACTATGTCTGCGTACGTTTAAAACAACTTAAATACATATTGTTCCTTCTTATTGGGGCATTATGGGGCATAAACTGTATCATGATTATTGCAACCCTTTTGAGGGAAATATGAGAATTGCACCACCTACAACATCAAGAATTTTTTCCTTTGTAAAGGATTCCTTTTTATAATAGCCGCAGTAATACCAATTCGACAAGCTGATGGCTGTGATTTTTTTTACGCTTTTTTCCTCCGATTGGATCAGGGCAGACGGTCCCGTAACATCATGAAATGCGCAGATTTCTTCTTTTTTATAAGTTCCGTATGGTGTTTCACTGAGGAGTCCGTAATAATTTCCGTCATCTGTACCAAAATAGGAAAATGTTAATGTGGAAATACTATTTTTCTTTACGTAATCTGCTACATCAAATAATCCCTGACCCCAATCGATATCACTGTCGATGAATTTTTCATACCGTTTGTCCCGTGATCCGGCAAACGCGTTGGTAAAAGAAATGAAATGAGGGAAATACACAAGCGTCCCGATCGTATACCATATGCAAAGAACCAGCGGAATGACCAACCAGTTTTTCTTGATCATTCGGGTTAAGCCAGCTCCTGAGATAATCATAAGGAACGGATATATTGGCAAAATGTACCGTACGTACGGCCGGACATGTGAAAGACATATACATGTAAAGATTGTAATTCCCATGATTGGAGCGATAAATGGAGCAAATTTTTGTACCTGTAATTGTCTTTTCAAAAGCCAAAAAAGACTTACGGTAAACAATAGTATGAACGGGATTGGAAGTTTGAGGAACAGATTCACAATCAACATGTACCAATGAGCACCTGTGTATTCATATCCCAGGAAAAAGACGGTTATCTTATTTTTTTGCAAAAGCAATCCGTTTTTTTGGGAAGCAAGATACGTCCCCAACGGAATCCTCATATCGGTACCAAACTTCATCACATTTGAAAGCATGGTATTGTTTGTTTGCTGCGCATACTTTATAAGTTTTGATGAAATCCTGTTGGGGTCATCGCGTTTAGCAATAATGACATCAGTTTGGAAAAAATAACTGGCCCATACCACGGATAGTCCGATACAACAGGTTAGTAACCACTTCCATCCCAGCTGAATCACATTCTTTTTATATGATTTATCCATAAGAACAAGGGCAAGCAGAGAAAAAACGAAAAAGAATACAGCGCTTGTTTTGGCTGCCAGCATACACCCAAACAAAAGGGAAAATCCAAAGAACGCTTTCCAGGAGAATTTTTTGCAAAGAAACAGAAAAAAAATCCAGGACAGGAAGAAAAACAGACTAAATCCTATGTCTGTCGTCACATAATGATTATGCGCAAGTATGGACGGCTCCCACGCAAATAAAAATACCGTCGCAAGCGCTTCCGGCTCTCCGATCATCCGTTTCACCGTACTATATATGGCAATCATCAAACACACGCTAAGAAGTATAATCACGATCCGGGACGGTAATAGTTTCATCGAAGGAATTTGATTGGGAATCAACTGATCAAGGTTTAATAGTTTCGGTATGACTGCCAGTTCAGCAATAAGCGGCGGGCTATAAGGGTCTTTTGTAAACGTTTGGGTTTTCCAGGCATCCATTCCGACTTGTACGTGTACGTTTTCGTCATAGGTCAGTGATTCCCGTACCGCGCTGCCCAAAGATAGGAAAACATACGTGGTAATGATCATGAACAACAACATTTTTTTCATATAATTATTCAGGACTTACGCACATTTATTCAATTCATCTTGTCATTGCGAGCCGAAATGAAATGAGGCGAAGCAATCTTTATTATAGAGATTGCTTCGTCGTTACACTCCTCGCAATGACCTGATCGAGTTTATGTGCAATTATGTTTATATCATGAACGTGTATTGCCCGTCTCCGAGCCATGCGTCCGTACTGAACTCTTAATGAAGGATTTTGGATGAATCGTATCATTTGCTGGGATAGCGATTGACTGTCCCCTTCAACGCAAAAAAGTGCAGCATCCCCGACGTTTTCAGGGATTGCACCGCTTCTTGTCGTCACAATGGGAAGACCCATGCTTTGAGCTTCCAAAAGTGCGATATTAAACTGCTCTTTCCATGTCTTGGTACATTTACTTGGGGCAACAACTATATCTGCCTGTCGGTAAAGATCAGGCATATCAGGATACGGCACTGTGACAAAAGAAGTTTGTGTATCTAACCCATACCGTTTAATAATCTTTTTCATACGTGATTCCTCAGATCCACGGCCTGCAAAAATAAGATTTGTTTGAGGGATATTCGTTTTCTGTAATACTATCCGCATGGCATCGATAACGTCATAGACTCCTTTTTCTCTTTCTAACCGTCCGACAAAAAGGATGGTCATCAGATCTGTATTTTTCCTCCCTAACCGCCTCCGATGGTCTTTATCCGGAAAAAATCGTTTTGTATCAATACCATGCCCGATAACCGTAATTTTGTTTGAGATAACTCCTTCTTTTTTCAAAGCATCTTTTGATTTTTCGGATATTGCGATGAAATGATCCGCATACCTGCGAACATATGCCTTTAATGCTTTCCTTCCCCATATGCCTTCGTTGTTAAGCGGAATATTTTCATAGACCCGAACAATCACTCTTTTTACAAAACCTCTTTGTTTTGCCAGCATCGCTTGTTTACTGAAATAAAAATAAGTTTCAGCGGTATCAACAACATCTATTCCTTTTAATTGGTTTTCCAATCCGAAGAGATGGTGCGCATCAATATATAAACGATTCAGAAGTTGCATTTTATAGGGAAATGCAGGTACGTCCATTGGCGAAGGAAGTTTTAGAGTCGGAAAGACAAATCGGCTGTGGTATGGAAACAGGGATCCGAATGCAGTCATATCGTATTTTTTGACCAACGGCTCGTACGACTGCATGTCGAATGCATTCAGGAATTTTCCACGTACAATTGCAAGCCTTGTCATATTCTTTTCATTCCATTATTCTATAAACGTTTTCAGCAAACATTTTCCACGAATATTTTTTCACTGTTTCCAAACCGCGTATTCTCAATCTCTGTCTCAGAGAATCATCCGTTGCCATTTTTATCATGGCATCAGCACAGGCTTTTTTATCAAAAGGATCTACCAGAATTGCACTTCCTCCCGTAGTTTCAGTGATCGGGCCGATGTTGGAGGCAATCACCGGACAGCCGGAAGCCATAGCTTCTGCAACCGGCATGCAAAATCCTTCCGTCACGGTCATCGTCACGAGCGCTGTTGCTCCGCGGTAATATTGGCTAAGCGTAGTATCGGAAACGTGTCCGAGGATATGAATTCGGCTTTGTAATCCGCCCTGTTTCATGATTTCCTCAATTTCCCTATCCGGCCAGTAATCACCGCCTATAAGGATAAGGTGATGAGGAAGTTTGGCTTTATTGATCGCTTTGTGAAACGCTGAAAGGAGTGTGGGGATGTTTTTCCCTTTCCACAAACTTCCGACGAAAAGAAAATACGGATATGATTTTTTTTCTTTTTTTCCTGTTTGTTGAAAAACATCACTTACTCCCGGATAACAAACCTGGATGTGATTAGCCTTTATATGATACGTTTCAATGAGATCCTTTTTCACACTCTCGGAGATGGTTATAATATCATCGGAATGCTGTACTGCATATGCTGTCTGAATCTTTAGTTTATTAGCAGAAGATCCGTATTTTTCGGGATATTGAAGAAACCCTATATCATAAATAAAAGTTATGGTTTTTTTTACATGAATCCCCGGTATTGATTGCGAAAGACCTAAAAAAATATCAACCGGATGTATTGACAACTCTAAGGGCAGTCGAACTTTCATATACCAAACTGAAGGAGAGAGGACAATATTCTGCATATTACTTCTAAATTCCTTCATTACTATTTTATCAATAGGTGCAAAACTGTACAGGCGATAACACTTCGATCTATCGATAGATGAAAGTGCCTTGAGAAGTTCAAACGTGACCCGCCATACGCCGACTTTCAATCGTTTGTCAGATATGGATAATGCTCCCGCATCAACGCCTATAATCATACCGGGTAGTAGATGTTCGATCTTCCTTACGGAAGCAAAAAACATTTCTCTCCTTTTCAATAATGCTTTTTTACCTTCGATCCGCCGAATAGCTTAACATGAGTCTTTCTCATGTATCGAACATTCACTACCCGGCATACCAGGTAGTAGTTCCGCACTGCATCGTTTGTTACGATGCGAAAACGGACCGTACGTTTAATTTATCTATTTCCTCCTATTGTATTCATATTCTGTATTGCCAATGTAGGTTCGCATCGTAGTGCGGAATCACTACCCGGCATATTTTTTAACTCCATCACAAATCCCCTTCCAGGGCGTTGTAACGGATCGGATGCTTACTTCCCTTCCGAAACCGAACATACAGCGGAGTATATAGGAAACGCGGGTGAAAAGGAAAATCGGGAACAACACAATGGGTCTATGCTTGAGAAAGAAATACGTCTCATTACTAAAAAACATTACATACCAATCCAACCGTCCTTCTGTCTTGCGAGCCCCGCCTTTTGGTTCGCGCATATGTGTAACTATAGCTTTCGGTTCAAACAATACCCTATATCCTGATTTTTTTACACGTAAACAAAGATCAGATTCTTCCCGAAATGCTCCGATAAAATGGGAATCAAATCCGTTTACCGTACTAAAAACATCTCTTCGTATAGCCATATTACATCCTATGATGGTATCTACCTCTTGCTTGATATTGGATGAAAACCCATCGGAAAATTGAGATAAAAGAGAAACTCTACCCACATCAGTTCTATTTTCTTCAATCGTTTGTCCGGGCGTTAAGACCCGACCTCCTACGATTCCTATAGATTTATCAGATAAATTAAGGATTAAACACGCAATGCAATCTTTTTTTACAATTACATCATCATCAAAAAATACGAGATAGCTCCCTTTTGCCTGTTTTGCTCCAATGTTTTTTGCTCTTGAGGTACCAATCTGTTTTTCGAAAAGGTAGATTAAATGAAAGCGCAGAGCTTTTGCTCTTTTTCGAAATTCAATACCATTATTTTCTCCTTGCTCGACAATGATAACCTCACAATGTTTTAGCTTCTGTGTTTTTAAGGACTGTAATAAGCGGAGAAGACTTTCTTTGCGGTGGTATGTGGGAATAATGACGGATGTTTCAACCATGGAATATATCGATAAACTTTGGAATTTGTTTTTTGATAGAGAAATTTTTCTTCACGTGCTCTAATGCAGCTTCTCTAATACCTGCTGTAGATAGTTTTCTGCTAATAAGATCTTCCAATATCCGTCTACCTTCATCCTCAGTGTGAAAGAGAAAACCAGTCTTTTTATTCAGGATAAGCTCTCTGTTGCCGCCGATATCCCGTGCAACAACGATTTTCCCCATTGCCAGTGCTTCCAAAAGCGCCAAGGACAATCCTTCATGATGCCGGGTCGGGAAAAAGAGAATGTCTATGTAATGTAGACTTTTTTTCACATCGTCAACGTATCCGGTAAATGAAACATTTTTTTGGATCTTAAGGGTTCTCACTTTTTCTTTTGCCCACGGAAGGAGCGGCCCATTGCCAATGACTATGAATTTCGTATTTGCAAGCTTTCTTATCAACGTATCAGCAACATCAAGAAACTCAATAATCCCTTTTTCTTTTGAAACGCTTCCGAGAAATCCTATGGCCCATTGTTTTTTCTCATTGTCATTGCGAATCCCGAGCGAAGTCGAGGGAGAAGCAATCTTTCTAATTCCAATATGCACAACATGAACCTTCTTTTCTGATACTCCGCCTTTCACCAGATCCTTTTTTGTATCCTCAGAAACTGCAATGATTGCATCCGGTCTTTTGCTTTTATGAATATATAATCTCTTCACTAAAGCTGAACGGTCAGTTTTAAAAAGTGGTCCATGCTCTATCCATATGACCCGGTAGCCCAATAATCTCAAATACGGAGACAAAAATAATTTCTCCGTCATGGATTCTAGGACTACCGTATCAAATCGGACCCCATGCTCTATCTGTTTAATCCTGTATAAATATATGAAAAGCACGGGATAAAACCACAAGATGGATAGGAGCAGTTCCCTGTTTGTCCCGGCTTCCGCAACCGGATGGAAAACCAAAGATGAGGGGATCCGCTCTTTTTTTAGCTTCCGTAAAAAAGGTAGATTGTCGGTCAGAAGATGAACAGTCACAGCCTTCACCTTCTGTAGTGCCTTCAGAAGATACACATTATACATTTCCGCCCCTGACATCCCACCAGTGGTTCGTATAAACAACAGTTTCATACTTTTTGAGCAATTATAATACATGCATCACCACGTAATAACGGAACGAATTGTCCTAATGTATTTGATATAAATATATCAAAGATCATCAAAGGGTACCACAAAATCTCATTTTTAGTCCATACAGTTCCAAACACTTTAATGAGTAGCCGATTTATCAAATGAAATAATCTCGAACAAAAATATAAATTTTTTTTGACCTTTAAACCCTTCATATTTAAATACTTATCAACTTTCTTTACTTCTATTCCCTCTTCTGTTGGACTCGCACCTGTACCCTTTTTAAGAGCCTCGTAAGTAGGCTCTCTCAACAACAAATAACCATCCTTTTTTAATATTCGAATCCAATTAAAAAGTGTCGTATATTTGTTTTCTGCGTGATGAAGTGCACCTAAAGATAAAATTGTATCTACACTTGAATTCGGTAAATTAATAGTTGTCATATTTTCAACAATATAAGTTCCATTAGGAAAATTCTCCCTTGCCAAGGAAATCATTTTTTTAGAAATATCTATACCTATATAACTCTTTATTTTTATTTTTTGTATTTTTACGATCTTTGCTATTAAAAACGATGGGCCACAACCCATTTCAACAATTGATTTATTTTGAAGGTAATTTTTCTTTAATAAAAATAACTTTTCTGGGATTTCCCATATAAAATCGTGCTTTCGTTGCAGTAAAAAATCGTGAGCAACAGCGTTATGATACTGTTTCTCAAGGATGGCAGTATTAGCTTTCATACTTTTTTTTAAAACTAAAAAATAAATAAAAATAAAACATAAATGTAAATAATTCTGTAATTACTGTCGTATAACTTGTTCCTATAAAGCTGTATTTAGGAATCACCATTAGGTTAATCACGATATTAAAAAGTAGTGATCCTATTAACACTCCAACTAATGTCCACATTTTGTCACGTAATAAAATCACATGATAAAAAATATTATTGATAAAAAATACTGGAATAGAAAAAAGTAATATTCGAAGGGAATCGGCACTAACTAAAAATTCCTCACCAGCAATAATGGTTACTAAAAATGGAGCCAATATATAACCAAATACAATAATAATCGAAGATCCTATTATTGCGGATATAATGCATTGCTTTAAAAATGTATTAAACTCAGTATTCTTGTTAATTTTTGAAGATAATATGGGATAAGCTGATGCCATATAAAATCCCCATAATATTAATAGATTTTCAAAAATTTTATATGAAACTCCATAATACGCTATATCAGATGAGCTCTTGAAAAATGACAGGAGCAAAATATCAATCTTAAAATAAAGAAGAGCAAAAAATGAAGTAATACCGACCGGAATACTTATTGATAACAGATCTTGTACAATTTTTTTGTCAAAAGCAAGTGAAAATTCATGTCTTTTAATTAAATAGTAGGTCGATAGCATGAATGAGGCTATATTTCCTATAAGAATTGTGAAAATAATAAAGTAAATATTTAGTCTTAACTGAATAAATAGGTAGATAAAAAATATTGTGATAATTTTACCCAAAATATCAATATATGTTATTAAATCAACACGTAATTTTGATTGAAAAATAGCATTACCAAATCCCGAAAGATATCCTATACCAACTCCTATAGAACCGAAAAGAATTAATATTTTTGTTTCAAATGAATATGGAACAAATAATAAACAAAGCAATGCTATTAAACCCGAAGCTATTACAAATAAGAATCTAATAATAAAATAGGATCCAATAATTTTTTTCTGATCTTCTTTATACCTCGGTATAATTTTTATCATCGATAAATGAAGTCCAAAATCAGCTATAACCCCAAAAATTGCAAGATAAGCAAATACTAAAGTGAATTCCCCATATCCCCCTAGACCCAGATATCGTGTTAATAATGAAACGGTAAAAATACTAAAAAATACTGAGGCTATCTTTCCAACTATTTGAATGAGTGTATTCTCTCCAATTTTATAAAATATTATATTCAAATTCATACTGAAAAATATAGTGTTTAACTATTGACATTATTCCGTATTTATACAGATACTTAAGTTATCATGAAATTTTCTTTTTCTTCTTTAAATAATTTGCTGATTCGTATCACCAAAACATTCTTGTTCATTGTTTTCTCTATTTTACTATACCATCCTACCACAATGGCAGTTTGGATAAGATCTGATACACCAGTTATAAAATATGATAGTTCGCGTTGGGATAATTATCATTCTACTAATCCCTTTCTCATGTTCGAAGATGGAAAATATAAAATATGGTATATAGGAATACAAAGTGGAGGGTCTGGTGGTTGGAGAGTTGGTTATGGGACTTCAAATGATGGTATAAATTGGACATTACAGAATGATTCAATTTTAAACCCCTCAGGAGTAGAGCAACACATTACTCAAGCAGAAGTACGACACGAAGGAACAGAATATAAGATATGGTATAGCGCGTTAACAACCACCAAAACTGGCCTAGGTTATGCTACTTCAATTAATGGTATGACTAATTGGTTAAAAAATCCTAATCTAGTTTTTACGGGTATACCCGGTAAATGGGATGAAAGAGTAACAGATAGAGGATTAAGCATAATTAAAATTGGTGGTCTATATCATTTATGGTATGCGGCTTCAGATAGTGGAGTCCATTGGAAGATAGGTTATGCAACCTCAAGCGATGGTATTGAATGGCATAGACAAAATAATGGAAATCCCGTCATTAATCCATCTGTTCCATCTTCGCCTTGCGAATTAAATAATGTCAGCTATCCAAATGTTATTTTTGAAAATGGAATATTTAAAATGTGGTATGCAGCTGGATTAGGTGACCTTCCAACTCAATTTTGTTATGCTGAATCATCTGATGGAATTAATTGGGACAAACCTTTAGATAAAAATCCAGTATTTTCTATCCGTCCCTCAAAATTTGACAGTAATCATTTAGCCCCACCATTTGTTCTTCGAGATGGTGATATTTATAAAATGTGGTATGGTGGGTTTGATGGGACTCATTGGTCCATTGGTTATGCGACAGCGTCAGCTGATCCACTTCCACCCACTACTCCCACACCGACACCTTTAGAACCCGTTGTCATCGTGCCAGGTACGATGGCGTCATGGAATAAAGAAGGAGTATTGGAAGGTCAAACCAATCCTTCAACTCCCTGGAAACTCCTGCCGTTTGTCAAAGAATACGATGGACTTGTACAAACACTGAAAAATCTCGGGTATGAGGAAAACAAGAATTTTTTTCTCTGGCCGTATGACTGGAGAAAACCAGTAGAAACCGCTTCACAACAATTGAATCAATTTATTGAATCGTCGGTAAAACCGAAAAATCCCGGCAGCAAAATCCACCTTGTCGGCCACTCCCTCGGCGGACTGATAACAAGAGCCTGGTCCCAAACAGGTACAAACAGCAATCAGATCCATCATCTGGTAACTGTCGCAACGCCACATAAAGGCACGATTCAGCCGTACAAAGCATGGGAGGCTGGCGATGTTTCCCAGGAAAACAATTTCCTTTCCCTGGCAGGCAGGATGATTATTGAGCTCAACCGACGAGCATTTGCAACAACCAGACAAGCTATTCAGAATCAGTTTCCGGTTCTCAAAGATCTCCTCCCAACCGAACCGTACCTCAAACGGCAATTGAACGGGTCATTTGTGAGTCAGGCTGATATGGCTGTTTGGAATACCTATCTTTCCAATCTCAATACCACCGTTTCATCCATCTATCCCATTCTTGACACTATCAAAGGCACGGGCTTTCCCCAAACCCCGTATACCTATACTATAGTCGCTCCCTCATGGCTTGATATGGTACTGGGCAATTGGCAGGATGGAAAAGTAGTCGCTGAGGAAAACGCGGACGGAGATACTGTCGTTGCTACAGCAAGAGCAAGCCTTGATGACCCATCGATATTCCTTTCCCAAAACCACAGCAATACCATTGCCAGCTCCGATGGTGTCGGACAAATCCTTCAGTTTCTCGAAATACCGGCAAACGACACTGATATCGTAAGCGGTCAGGCTACAACCATCCAACCCGGTCTTCTTTTTCTCCTTAGGTCTCCCGCAACATTGGAGGTGGTCTTCAACGGACAAACATATACTGATTTCGACGGTATTATCTTCATACCCGGGGCATCAAGCGGGATGTACGAGGCTACAGTTACAGGGACTAGTCCTGGCACATACCGGCTTGTCGTTGCACAGTTTTCAGACGGCTCCTATTCGTGGAAGGAATATGCAGGTACTACATCATCCGGCAAAAAAACAAAATTCTCAATTCCCTTTAGTCAGACAGCACCAAAGGAAGATCCTGTGATAAATCTTACGGATAAAGCGAGACTTGAAGAAATTGATGTCCAGTTGACTGAACTTCAAAAACTGACTACGAGTTTATCCGTCCAAAAAGCCCGAAAAAATCTTAAAAATGCTCTCGCTGCGCTTTCCAAACAAAATTTCAGACTGCTAAAAATACAGCTGGAGCTTATTCTTACTGATCTTTCCTTTGTCAGGAAATCAAATATCCCGCAAGCTGCTTATCTGAAAACGTTCGCGGTTACTGACACCCTTATTGATGCATTCCAGGCAATTTTATCCAAGGAAATGCATTTATTCTCTGAACACAACATTACACTTCTACAAAATCATATTGATAATGAGATAGCACGTATTGAGAAAACATTGGAAAAAAATTCAAAACGCAGCAAAAGAATCATTAACCAAGCTGAACTTCTTATGGAAGCGGAAAACTATAGAACTAAGGCACTGAACACGACTGCATCCGAAAAAGCAAAAAAGTACATCCTTCTTTTCCAAACCCAACTTTTGCTTCGGGAGATTGGATTATAAATTATTCCTTAAAAATATCAATTCTGGATTGTGACTTGTGCGGTTCCGCCTCCAACCGGACGGTAGAAGTTTTGCCCGTCCTGGGTCCATGCGACCCAAATTGTTTTTACACCAGCTGAAGTGAATCGTCCTGAATTGTTGAAATTAAATGATTGATCCGGATAAAGATTGAAATCCATTGTGCATCCGAAATTTCCGTCTGAACTATTGAAACACAACTGTTTCACGAGTTTTTTATATGGAGCTTGATTTTTAATCGTGACGGAAAATCCGATATCATCGCCAACCTGTGCGACCGGTTTACTGGCAGTAATTTGCTGAATTTCTATAATATCGTTTCTCGGTCCCCCACCCGCGGTTGGAAACACTGATAGGGGAGTTGATTTTATAGGAATTGAGGTTGGTATTGCTTGTTGGATAATTGCAGATGTCGGAGAAACTGTACTTGTTGGAGAAGAAAGACCTATATCCTGAGCAATGATTTGAGTTATGTCATTGTGTTGTCCCACAATAAATCCGAGACAGAAAATGAGTATCGCTCCGGCAATGATATATCCGAGTTTCATAAATATAGTATATATGAAAATTTTAATAAATGCTTCATTTCCAATCCAAGCATACATTAAAGAAAGATCTCGCCCCGCAGATATACACTCATTATTGAACGTATTCCTCTTACACTACTATAACAATAATCTACATATCGTATCGTCTTGCCCATGCACCTTGCTACTTGCTCTGTTCATAACATACCCCCCATAAAGCCTCTTGGACCATAGAATCCGCTATATTTCGAATAAATTTCTTTAGACTCTAATGTAGAGTTTTTTATAAAAGTGATTTTTTCTTTACGATGCCATGCTTTTTGTAAAATCCAATAATGATTATGATGGAAGCCATACGATGCGATATGTAATAATTCCTCGCAAATTCGCTTGCTCGTTTTTCGTAAATTATACACAGCTTTACTTCCCCAATTAATTTTTCCATCCGCTCCTGCATATTTCAAGTAATAATCTCGTTTGTGGGGTTCCAAATTTGAAAACATTTCAATGCTCATGTGTTCCCCATTTTCGAGTTCAAGATAGTTTGAAACCAATGAGGTAAACGGAAACATATTTCGTATTTTTTCTGAATAGAGGTGTTTCGTCTTTTTCCAAAAAGGGAATAACATGGCTATTTTTTGGAAAAATAGTATACTCGGAAATGTAGCAAAATATAATTGATGATTATAGTATCGTTTTAAAAAATCAAAAAAATAACTTCCCGTAACTAACTCCATAAATGAATGGGTTCGGATAAAGTTAACAGTTTTAAATGACGCTTCAATGTCATAACCCAAATATTTTAATCCATATTTACGTGTAACTGAAATAAAATAATTCATATCAATCATGTTAGAACTTACGTCAATTTGATGATAAATCAAAGGGTTGTTGTGCGTCATATCACAAATACTTTTTGAAACAACATCGGCAATTAAATTTTTATTAAAAGTCCGAACAGGAACTTCTATATATTTTTGCACATACTTAAGAGATAGCTGTAATGCCTGCACAGTTCCCCATATAGAACCCGCAAATTGGATTTCATTTATTTTACCCGAAACACTCTCATCTGTTCTATAAAAATATGGAATACTCACCTCATTGTCGTAGAGTTGTTGATGATAGTCTAAAGCAAATTCTGAATTTACCTCATTGAGTATTAAGTCACGTATTTCTCTCATTGAAGTGTCTACTAGACTTTGTTTAAATAAATCTTGTGATATGTGCAAGAACTCATTTATCGTATGATATCTATCTATAAATCCTTGAATCTCTTCGTCTGAAACTATGGCGGGAGTTAATGAAGTAATCATGGAAAACCTAACATCTGATCTAAGCTCTTTTTGATATAGCTTATCTACATAGTATTGATAATTACGATAGTCATTTAGAGATAACTTGTTCATACGGTGTGAGCAAAAATCTACTGTACGGAAAATGAGCAGCCTTTGGTATTTTTTTTTCACTTCGTACAATATCAAATTCTATATAGTGAAAATGCATGTCACCAAATAAAGTTTTGTAGTAGGACGATGACTGATATAATTTTGCAGTTTTTCTATTTGATGGTGTGTAATAGAATTTGGATTCATAAGATTTACCCTTATAGTTATTCTCTGTAGCTCCCACTGAAAACAAACAAGCTGATCCATCCGTTTTTAAAAGTCTTCGTATTTCATTGAGCGTTTGTCTATCATCTCTGTTTGTCGAATTATAATTAACCGTAAAATTGTTTATGATCAGATCTACCGAATTATTTGATAGGGGAACCAAGTTCATATCTGATTGAACAACTTTATAATTTTTTTGAGAAAAACGTTTTTTTATATAGTCGTGGTGTTTTGAAACTATGGAAGCATTTATATCAATAAGAAAAACCAGATCCTTCTGATTATTTCTTGAGGATATTACTTTATCAAGGACGTCAACATTAATTGTATAACTTGACCCTTCAAGAAGAATTACGATGGGTTCTTTCTTTGAAAGAATAGTATTAATAGCTTCTAAAACCACTTGCTTCTTTTTGACTGCATCAAAAAGATGAGTTAAATTGCTCATGAATACTCAAGATCATTCATGACAGATTTTATTGACCTTGATTTAAACAAACGGAACTTGATCAGCCGTTTCTCATTTATTAAGTGAGCCCAGATGGATTTGAACCATCGGCCTTTTCGATGTCAACGAAACGCTCTACCGCTGAGCTATGGGCTCATGATTCCGCTCATAATTCCCCTCTTTTCATCTTTTTAAAAATCCTTTATGATGAATTATATCATAATGTATAACCTATGGAGCGAATTAAACGCGCGATAGCCGCAGTTTTTGATTTTTTACAAGGGATCGTCGTCTTTTTGGCGGTCCTGGTCATGATCTATTTATTCCTGTTTTCTCCCCAGGAGATCAACGGCGCGTCCATGGAACCGTCGTTTTACAATGCGGAACTCATCATCACCAATAAATTCATTTACAAAATTACTCCTCCCAAACGGGGGGACGTCGTCATTTTCAAATCCCCAAAAAATAAAGACATTGACTACATCAAACGGGTCATTGGCCTGCCTGGCGACAAAGTCAAGCTTATGAATAACGCATACTACGTCAACAGTGTGAAGCTCGATGAACCGTATTTGCTTCCCAATACACAAATTTCAGGAGGAACATTTCTCAAAGAAGGCTCTGATATCACCGTTCCGGCAGGAAAATATTTCGTAAGCGGGGATAATCGGCCGCACAGCTCTGATTCACGGGAATTCGGACCCATACCGCTTGAGGATTTTATCGGGAAAGGGATACTCCTCTACTGGCCGGCAAACAAATTTTCTCCGATTACGAATCCCCAGTATGCTATCTAGTGGATTAATTTTTCGCGGAATTTCTTCAAAACGCCGCTTGTTGTTTCCAGATTTCCCCGTATGACCATGACGACCCGGGCTTCGACTTTTGACTGCGTAATTTTCACCAGTCCGTTGACGGATTGGGCGATGTCTTTGGCCATCGCATCCAGTTCATCACTGTGAATCCGTTCAACCCTGTGCATGGGTTGTCTACCATTTTGAGACTTGAGTCGTCTGGCAAGATCCTCAGCACGCCGGACAGATGCATTTTCCGAAAGGATGGTCTTGTAGGCCTCAACCATCAGTTTTATATCTCCCAATCCGGCAATTGCCCGAGCGTGTCCTTCGGATATGGCTTTTGAAATAAGTCCGTCTTTGATGGCATCCGGCAGACCCAGAAGCCGCATGGTGTTTGAGACGTAGGATTCACTTTTGCTCACGCGTTTGGCAATTTCGCCCACATACAATCCGAATTCTTCAACCAACCGCTGAAACGCCTGTGCCCGTTCAATTGGGTTGAGATCTTCCCGCTGGACGTTTTCCACGAGGGCCATCTCTAACATGCCTTTTGCTGTCGTTTCTCTGAGGATGACGGGAACGGTCGTGAGTCCTGCCTGTTTTGCGGCGCGCCACCTTCTTTCACCAGCGATAATTTGATATCCAGCCGGAGTTTTTGCCACGACCAGTGGCTCTATAATGCCGTGTTCTTTGATCGAGGAGGCAAGTTCAGTAAGAGATTCTGGAGCGATGAGCCCACGGGGCTGCAATGGGTTTGCCTCTACAAGGTCTATGTCCAAATGCATTACTTGATTATCAGCCATTGTATATTTCCGTTAGGGCAATACGGATATGAGTTTTTTACCGAGTTTTTGATAAAATTTCACCAAACCATCCTGAACTGCAAATATGGTAAAATCTTTTCCCATCATGACGCCGTCTCCAGGATAGATCTTTGTCCCTTTTTGCCTTACTAAAATATTTCCCGATTTTGTCTGTTGCCCGCCGTATATCTTCACGCCCAAACGCTTACTGACCGAATCTTTATTTCCTTTCGCAACTCCTCCTGCTTTTACGTGCGCCATACCTTAATAAGTTAAAAGTTTATAAAGTACTAAGTTTGTAAAGTTTTAACTTTATAACTCAATAACTTTACGGACTTTATAACTTTACGAACTTATAGAACATTCTTCTCACTACTGCTTGGGGACGACTATAGGGCAGTGGTCCTAGGAGATTAGTATAGCCAAGCGTTTCACAGCTGTCAATAACGGTTTTCACACTATATTTGGTATTTGCTAAAACTATCTGGGGGATTGCTATGACAACTACTCCTTTGGGTTTCAGAATTTTTTGCCAATCTTTAAGACACCCGATATACAGTTTTTCCAGTCCTTTGATACTATTTTTTATTTCTTTGGGGTCGGTAATTTTCCCTTCCCCCAGTTTCGGCGAACCCATAAACGGTTCTGTCACGATCACGTCAATTGTTTCTTTCCTGATTTGTTGAGATACGTGTGTGGCATCCGATACAAAGTAGGTTATCGGAGGAAGCGTCGTATGGTAAGACCGAAGCCATATGTCATTTTTTTTGGCTTTCTCAACTGCGTTTTTGTCACTGTCGCTTCCCATGACGATTGCCCCTTCTAAAAGCGCTTCAGCAGGTATGGTCCCCATACCGCAAAAAGGATCAAGAAGCGTTTTCCCTCCCGCATCATCCCCTAATCCGATATTGACCGCCATCCGAGCTGCTTTGGGCGGAAGCATCCCTTTTTTACTGTCATAAAACGGTCGCTCGTAATCACGGCTTGCCCACTCTTCAAATTCCTGAAGTACCACGGTTTTGGATATAAGAAACGCACCATCATGAGCTACAATATTTATTTCCAAAACATCCTGCTTGGATACGGCAACACCGGATAAAATTGCGTGCTCTTTGGGAAGTATAAACCTGGCTTTCCGTCCTTCTTTTTCCAGTATCTCCTTGATTTCCCGGTTCGTGCGTTCGGAAACTTTCTGGACCCCTTCGTACGAACTAATACCAAACGTCAATTTCCTATTTGTTTCTTTCAAAAAATATTTTGCTACATCCAAAGGAGTAAGCGTAATTTCGCTTCCGACGATTTCTGCGATTTTTACTGTTCCTCCAAGGACGGAAAGCGCGTCTTTTACCGGAAGTTGTTTTTTATTGTGCGTAAACGAATCTTCTGAAACCTCTACAATTGTATCGCTGATCTGTGATGATGTAGGGAAAAAAACCGACAATTCCTGATAAGCGAGTGTATGACTTCGTCCGAGAAAAAATAGGTATGACACAGGAATTAGTTGTAAAGTTAAAAAGTTATAAAGTTTAGGACTTACGTATGTTCATTCAGTCTTTTGTCATTGCGAGCCAAAATGAAATGAGGCGAAGCAATCTTTATAATAGACCTGCCTGCCGTCAGGCAGGGATTGCCACGTCGCTAACGCTCCTCGCAATGACAATTGTCGCGGTTTTAAAACAAATTTTACTCTATCTTGGTGATTTCTATATCCGTCATCTGGGGTCTGAATCCCCTGGTTTTCCGGTACCTGACTTTGCTTTTAAACCTGCGCACGGTGAGCTTCTCGCCTTTATATTGCCGGACAATTTTTGCTTCAACCACAACGCCTTTGACAAAGGGTGTCCCGATAGTTGTTTTTTTGTCATCTGTTACCAACAGTACCTCAGATATGTGAATCACATCCCCGACATTTCCCGGAAGATGTGGAACGGTAATTGTCTCTCCGGCAGATACGATAAATTGTTTTCCACTGCATTGAATAATTACAAACATGGATCGTATTCTATACCCTTCTTACTCGATCCGCCAGATGGCGGATCAGTCTAGAAGGAGTTATACCCGTAGCAATTCCGATAGCACAAGGGTATATTAGGGCATGGAGTCAATTGCAACGCGCTCATCTCCTTTTGATTGGCGCTTCAGCGCCATAAAAATACCAAAAGACGTCATGACCGACAAAAGAGAACTTCCTCCGTATGATACCAACGGGAGAGTAATTCCCGTGATGGGTACGATACCCATATTCATACCGGTATTGATGACTATTTGCGATACCATCATAAACAAAAGTCCGGTAGCATAGATAAAAACAAATGATGATTGGATTTCCTTCTTAAGAAACGGAAGACACACCTGCCAAAGAACAAATGCGTATAAAAGCAATAAGAGCGCTCCGCCGACAAACCCAAGCTCTTCAACAAGTGTCCCGAATATAAAATCCGTATGAAACTCAGGCAAAAACCGTAAATGGCTTTGCGTGCCCAACCCCAATCCTTTTCCGAACAATTGGCCGCTCCCGACCGCAATCATAGACTGAAGTGCGTTATATCCTGCTCCGCTGGGATCGAGAGAGGGACTCAGAAACGTCACGATGCGCGCCTGTTGATAGGGAGCTAAAGCGTGCCAGAAAAAAGGCAGTGCCACGACAAAACAGGCAGAGCTTATCAAAAACCAAAAGATAGGCAGTCCTCCCGCAACCAGCATGGACACCCAAAAAATTAAATAGACTATGGAGCTTCCCAAATCCGGCTGGCGGAGTATAAGAAGAAACGGAATGAGAAAACACAGTACATGGAGGCAAAGGTTTTTCAGCGTTTTCGGAGGATATTTTGAAATGACAAAGGAAAGCCCGAGAAGGATGAAGGGTTTGACCAGTTCGGACGGCTGCAGTTGAGTGTTTCCGATCATGATCCACCGTGTGGCTCCCCTGATGTTTGGCCCCAGATACGAAAGGGACAAAAAAAGCGTACCGGCGATGTAGAAAGCCGGCGAAAAAAAGTAAAGGATCGCACTGTCTATGGACGAACTGATAATAAGGAGGATTATTCCGAAGAAAAAAAACATGAGCTGTTGGAAAAAAAGCCCTGTTTGAATCGTAAGAATGATACCGAGGCCAAAACATCCGATAGCCAGGATGAAAAGCGTCAGTGGTACGTCGATATGCTGCAAAAATCGCCCCATAAAATTTTTTCTGAAAGCGTTTCCCGTTTTATGCTTTCCAGATATGGATCTCCAAGCTTTTGTAGTGCATTGGGTAACGTCAGCGTGATTTTTTCATCAATCGCGCACCCTTTGTCTTTGCGTAACTTTTGAATTTTCCGTACAACTTCCCGGACTTTACCCTCTTTGATTAACTCGGGGGTGGGATCAAACATTTTTTCAATAGTAATTTCTTTTCCGGTTGTCTTAAGAGTAACTTTTCTTATGTTTACTTCATCTTGAATTACCGAAAGTAATTCTTTTGATAACATCTTCCTATCAATTAGCACTATCACTTCTGGCAAGGGCTGTCGAACAGCTATGTTAAGTTCTTTTCTTTTCGCATGAATTTTCTCTACTATCTGACGGGCATACATCATGTCATTTTCCAATGACATATCTTTAAGCGGCACGTTCGCTTCCGGCCAATCTGAAAGATGGACGGACAATTCCTTGGTCAGATTTTTATAAATAACTTCCGTCATGTATGGGATAAATGGCGCCAAAATCCGCATGAGTGTGGTTAATACACGGTACAACGTCTCATAGCACCTGTTTTTGTCCTCCAAATCTTTTGCTGTCGGTCCGACCCGATCCCGGCAGCGTCGAATATACCACTGGGATAGGTCGCAAACGAATTCCTCTAAAAGTGCTGTTGCTACGTGTGGTTTATATTCTGACAATTCTCCAGTTACTCCCTCAATAACAAAGCTCAATCGCGACAATATCCATTGGTCCAACACATGCGTTGCCGTATTTTTTTGCTGTAACGGTTTCCATCCGTCTGCATTGGCATAGGTGACAAAAAAATTGTAGACATTCCAAAGCATAAGGTGGAATTTTCTCCTTGTTTCGTCGGCTTTTTTGTAGCCAAACAGAATATTTTGTTCCGGATCCGAAAGGCAAAACAGCCACCGCATGACATCAGCTCCGATCGTCTCTGCTGCCTGGTTAAATTCAATGGCGTTGCCCAATGACTTATGCATTGCCCTACCGTCCTCTCCCAGAGCTGACGCGTATCCGAGAACGGTCCGAAATGGATTCCTTTTTTCCAACACTGTTGACATGGCGATCATGGAGTAAAACCAATTCTTAAACTGTCCGGGAAATGATTCTGTAATGAAATCCGCAGGAAACCATTCTTTCCAATACGTTTTATCCGTTGTGTAGCTTAATTTATTCGTTGTGGGGTCAATGTATGTTGAAAACGGCACGATCCCGGCATCCAGCCAGACATTGCCGACGTCATCAATGCGTTTCACCGGTTTGCCGCAACCAGAACATTCGATGAGTACCTCATCGATAAAGGGTTTATGAGGGGTTTTACCTACAAATTTTTCCCATCCGGAAATGGCTCTTTCCTTCAATTGGTCATAACTTCCGATAACTTCAAACGAACCACAATGGGAACATTCATAGATGGGAAGAGCCAATCCCCAATATCTGTTTTTTTTGCTGATGAGCCAGTCATGCATGTTGGAAAGCCAGTCCAGTTCCCGATCCAGTCCGAACTCCGGATGCCACGTGATCATTTTCGCCGTCTCCACCATCTGTTCCCTAAGGGTTTTTATTTTTGAATTTTGAGATTTGTTTGGGATTTGGGATTTGGGATTTAAGTTTTCTTTAAGATCCATCCCTATATACCATACTTCTGATACTTTCCATACAAGCTCAGTTTTACATCGCCAACATACCGGATATCTGTGTTTGTGCGGTTTAATTTTAAATATCCATCTCTCTCCTTGGGAATCCTGTTCTTTCAAATAATTTAAAATCAATTCCGGATGTTTTTTGGCGTTTTTACCGCTTAAAAAACCGAAATCAGGCAGGTATTCAGCTACATCATTAATAGCTGATATCACGGGAAGATTGATTTTTTTACCTAATTTACTGTCTTCCTCGCCGGTACCGGTTGAGGTATGTACAAGTCCCGTACCTTCTTCACTTCCGATCGGCATGATCCTGGGATCTGTTGCTATCACCGTATGAAAAAGCGATTCATTCTCTTTTCGTCCATTCAGAATTGCCGGCAGATGATCAAACGGACCTTTGTATTTCCATCCAATCAGTTCTTTGCCTTTTACCGTATGTACTATCGTTTTTGGTTTATTTCCAAATATACTTTCAACCAGTGCCTTAGCTACCCAGCACGTATCGCCTCCTTCTTCTTTTACGAGTGCGTACTCCATATCCGTATCCACAGCAACGGCAATATTAGCCGGAACTGTCCAGGGAGTCGTGGTCCAAACCATAAGATATTCTTTGTCTTTTCCTTCCATGGGGAGTTTCAAATACAGAGAGTCATGCGTCACTTCCTTATAATCCTCAGTCAGGATCTCGTGCTGGGAAATTGCGGTTTGACAACGCGGACACCACGGAACAACATCAGTGCTTTTGTAAATCCACCCTTTCTCATGACAGACTTTCAAAAAATGCCAAATCATGTAGTTGTTCTCATTGGACATTGTAAAGTACGAATGATCCCAATCCATAAAATTGCCAAGCCGTTTGGTTTGTTCAGTCTGAATAGCGGAATATTTCCTGACCCTTTCCTTGCAAAGTTCGACAAACTTGGCAATGCTGGCTTTTTTGTCTCCGGCTACCAGATTTTCAATGTCTTTTTTGTTTTTAATAGCCAGTTCCTTCTCCACCTCTACTTCTACCCATAACCCCTGGCAGTCAAAACCGTTTTGAAAGCGTCCCCGCTCTCCCAGCATCGTATGAAACCGCTGCCACAGGTCTTTGTACGTCCGTCCCCACGCGTGATGGACGCCCATGGGATTATTTGCCGTTATCGGGCCGTCAAGAAAGGAAAAACGTTTCTTCGAAGCGTCGTTTTTATGAAGATACTTCTTCTCGATTCCTTCTTTTTTCCAATAAGAAGCTATCTCCTCTTCAAGCTTCGGAAAATTAACATTTGGGCTTACCGGATCAAATACATTGGATTTCATACCCTCAATTGTACGGGGAAAGCCAATCTTTAGCAATATAAAGTCATTATAAAGGAAGCGCGCGGGAAGCGTAAAAAATTTTCTTTAACAATACAAACGGGTGACACGCGCGTGGCAGGACCCGATTATTATAATATTTTTTCTACGAATGAAAGCACGCTAAGGGCAAAGACGCATGCCAGGACCCGCAAATTTTTATTCTTCAATCCTATACATTTTCACCTCTCCCACCTGTTTTTCCAATTGAATTTTCCCGACCTTTTCCATATTGCTTATCGCCGACAGCCAGTTTTCATTGGATTCAAGGATTTGGGTCAGCCATTGATTCGGTCTGGTATCCACTACCAAATAGTCCGGTTTTCCGTCAAAATCCAACCACCAGCACAGCGACTGTCCGCAGGGTTCTTCGGGAATGTCGTGCTGTCTGGGGTAAATCAAATATATTTCTTTTCTATGGGAAAGGTGCGGAACTAGGTTTTGTTGGGTAGCGACACTTGCATCTTTGGGAACCTGGGCAAGTAATGTTCTTGTGTCATTCATCCACGGCTCTTCTTTCCAGTATTCTGTTTTTGTCAATTTATTCAATGCAAAATGGAATTTGTATTGGAGAAGCATCGCAAAACATACCAAAACAATACTCGTTGCAATCAACAGCCTCTTCCACCGTGATAGAAAGCAAAAAACATCCAGAAGACCAAAAGTCAGAAATACGGAAAGAATTGCTCTGTGATGCATGAAAGGGCTCCACATCCTGCTAAACTTATTTCCTGTTGCATAATATTGGGACAAATCCGCTATAACGGCAATAAGGCTTCCCGGGGAGAAAACAGGAAGAAATGAAAACCAGGAGTAGGAGTACAGCCAGGTAAGCCGTTTATCTTCGCTGTCTAATAATCGCGTAAAAAAATCCGGAATGCTCTTTGGTATTTCCGGCATGAACTGATAACCCATCGGAGAAAATTGTGCGGAAACCTTTATTGCGGCGAAACTATATAGTAATCCCAGGACAATCATTACCAGACTTATTTTTCTGTATTCTTTACGGAAAAAATAAATAAATCCAAGGCACGCAACTGCCAACCCCATGTTTTCCTGCGTCAGCAAACAGAGAATAAAAAATATGCAAAAAAGAATTTTTTTGTTATATTCAAGCGCCCATGACAAAAAACAAAGAAGCGAAACGCCCATGATGATCGGATGGAAATCGAAAAAGATGCCGAACTGAATGCCGAAAAACAAACTATAGAGAAACGTCACTGCCCAGCTGGCTATCTTGGATGCGGTCCGTTTAAGCGCAATGAAATATATGGGAACTGCAGAAACCGCTATGGCAAGTGCCTGAACAATGAGGAGTATCCGGACGTCATTCCAGAGATAAAACAACGGGCTTAATAAAGGTAGGGTCAACACCATGTGGTCGCCGAATATGATCCGTTCCTTGATCGTGTTATAGGGCGGGAGAAACTGCGAAAACCGCCACACTGCCTGATCATAGAGCCCCAAATCAAATCCTCCGGATTGGAAATGGATGTGCCGGAGGATCGAAAGCAAACTATAGAGGACGGAAAGGATTATAACGAACGAAGCAAGAAAATAAATATTATATCGTACGAAAAATTTTTTAAGTGTATTCATACATGTCTATTGTATTATACCGTTTCTTTTTTTACATAATGATAAAATGCATTTTTCAGCAATTCTTCAGAAAACTAATTATAATAAATGAATGGAGAATAAAAAGAATATTTTCATCGTTTTATTTATTGTCGGGGTGGTTATTGCATTTTTCTTTTTCGTTTCCGTGTTTAAGAAAAATGCACTTTCCTTAGCCGTCAGCGGAATTTCACCGATGAAGACGTTGCTGCAGGGTTCATCCGTCAATCACCCGCTGTCCATTGAGACGATGCGTAAGCAATTGTTTCCCGGAAGCGACCTGGTCATCGAGGAAACGCTTGCTGATGCCGGCAATTACCACCAATACATCGCCTCATACCAATCCGAAGGGTTAAAGATTTACGGACTTCTCACTGTTCCCACAACCGACAAACCGGCTACCGGATTTCCGGTCATTATTTTCAACCACGGATACATTGCTCCGAACACGTATGTCACGACCGAGCGGTATGTGGCCTATGTAGACGCGTTTGCCAGAAACGGGTACATCGTCTTTAAGCCCGACTACCGCGGACACGGCAATTCAGACGGAAAACCCGAAGGCACGTATTATTCACCTGCATACGCAACGGATGTTTTAAACGCGCTTGCTTCTATAAAAAAACTAAAAGATCCTTCGACAGGGGCTTCGACTGAGCTCAGGCGAACGTCCTCAGGACAAGCTGCTGATCCGAACAGGATCGGCATGTGGGGACATTCCATGGGAGGCAATATCATCCTTCGCGATATTGTCGTTGACACAAAAGACATCAAAGCCGCAGTCATCTGGGGAGGCGTGGTCGGGTCATACGATGACCTTCTCAATAACTGGCATAAGCGTGCTGTGTATCAACCCGGTCCGCAGGAACTGGCGCTAAGGAATAATTATAGGAAAAATCTGACTGATCAGTACGGTACGCCGGATACAAATCCTTCGTTTTGGAAAGCAATCGATCCCCTTTCCTATATATCCGACATCACCGCTCCCATTCAGCTTCACACAGGAGAGCTGGATGAAGAAGTACCTGCAGAATTTTCAGCTGCTTTTTACGAGAAACTCATCCTGGCCAAAAAACCAGCAGAGTATTATATTTATCCTGGTGGTGACCATGATATTTCCTCTCCGAATTTTGAACTGGCTATGGATCGCTCCATCCAGTTTTTTGATAGGTATCTGAAGTAAAAAAACCTTCGGATAACTCATCCGCTTCGTTTATTGACAGTGAGGAAGAATTTCTTTACAGTTGAATTATCGGGGAAAAACCCGCATACGCCGTATAAATCCAACACAACCTGCCCAGTATCAAACAGAGCCGCAACAAAAGACAAAAACAAAACCAGCTGTCTTTATCCTCCTTGGCGTACTTCTAACCCTTTTGGTTCTTTTGTGTGTGGGGATTGGTATTTTTTTCTACGCACGGTACCTCAAAACACGGCTCACAAAAACACAGGAAAAAACATTTGATCTTCCGAATAAATTCCGGAACCACGCTTTGAGCAATGATGATCTCTTAGAACTTAATAGTCTCGTTGCCAAAAAAATTCCGAACGTGTGGTTAGCTGATACTACCGGAGGTCCATCATACAAATTCATGCAAACTATTACCCTTATTGAGGGCGGTGTACCCGTTCCGTACGGAGGCATACTGACACCCGTATATTCTCCTACTCCTATACCAACACAGACGCCGCCCGCAACTCCTACACCCACTCCGACATCCGCTCCTGCAAGTCCCTCTCCGGATGCCAATTCACCTTCCCCCACTCCAACTCCCGTGCCTCAGGACCAAGCCAACACAATTTCTTTTACATACACCGGTAACTGTGATGAATTGACAATAAAAGATGTGCAGAAAAACACAGAACAATTCTATCCAAGCGTGACCGGACTCTTGGGAGATCCGTACACCGACGGAGACCGCAATGTCACAATTTTCTGTGACACCAATGATGAACTGATGGGCTACTACCCGCAGATAGATACGCTTGTCGTAGCCGGAAGCGATCCGTATGAATTGGTTCCGGGACTTGTCAGCATCATTTTTGGGCCATATTACCCGCATATACCCCAAACATGGAGATACGGCATCACATACGCCGTCACATACCTTATTGGTAAAACCAGTCAAGCGTTTGACCCGCGCGGTATCGTCTATATGGAGGATATTGCCGGAGACTATGAAAAGTTCAATTACACGAGTTACCCCATCTGGGGGACGACAGTAGAGTACGCCTCCGACATCATCCCACTGGACTACCGGATATTTACTGCCATGAGCGCAATCTTAAAACCCTACTACTATGACGCGAGTTTTTTTAAGAATTTGAAAAATAAATTATTTGAAAAGGACATAGCCGCGACACTCTGGTTTGATGACGTGGGACTTTTTGCTGATGTATCATCAGCATTTCCTCCTAAGATTGAGGGAATCGATCCGGCTGCATGGTATGCCAAACAACAGGTACTCCACCAGACTATTGCCGATCCGCTGACACTCCTTATCATGCAGCTCGTCGGGCAGACATTTGTTGTAGAGCATCGAAATCTGACAATAGTTAATAATGCCTTGGTTGAGGAAAACGCGATTCTGGGATACAAGTTTAAAACCGATTTTACTGCAAATGGATTATCGTTCGTGCCCAGAGCGGGGACATCTATCAAGTTTAAAGTTAAAGACAATGCCAACAGCGAGGTGTCATCGCAGGATTTGACAACTGACCAGGGAGGGAGAGTGAGAAAAGAGGTCAGTCAGGTAAACATCACCCAAACCGGGCTGTATGCTATTGATATCTCCGATACAAATTCAGAAGTATACTTCAATTACAGAATCAATCCTGTGTCAGATTTCAATGGTATTGTCAACCGCTTCGGACCGGGAACGGTCATGATTGGAGACCCGTCAGTCAATCCGTTCAATACTGTTCCTTTAGAAAACGGCGCATTCTTCGGCATGTATCCGAGGGGTATTGTGGTCGTCAAACCATACGATGCAAATAACCAGCCTACGTATGAGAAGGAAGTTGTCAAAACCGTTGACCGGTACTTTGCCATCATCGAGTTCGGTCCGCAGCCGCAGGCTTCCACTCCAACAGTAGCGGTATCACCCCCCACAAGGGGAAAAACAGACTGTTCATCCGAGTGGGATACGTTTGTGAGCGAAAAATTCGGCATTTCCCTGAAAATTCCTCCGGGGTGGAGCCAGGATCTTGCCTATACACAGGAGTCAGAATCAAATCTCCGGGTTGAATACATCTCAACAAAAGAATATCAGGAGCAGCTTGATCCGAAAAATCCTATTTCGCACCTGACGGTCGTTGTTTCAAAAAATGACCTGAAAACCGACGAGACATACAAACGGTGGTTTGACAACCCATCCGGTCTTCAGAAGAAAGAACAGGCCACATTTCAGGGTACACCTGCTGAAAAGTACACAATGACATCTCAGATGCCTGCCGGCGATTATTTCCGGGAGTCGTACTATTTTTCACGCAATGGCTATTATTACTATCTTGACATGGGTATATACGTCATTCCAACGCTCAAAGAAGCAAATGAAAAAATAAAAGACTGTTTCTTCCAGACACTCACAATTTCAAACCCGACTAAATCCGAAAAAGAAGTAACGGCTTCGCCGAAGCCTAGCAGTAGTCTCACTACGTGCACGCCCGAGCAGTTTTCAACTTCGGAGGCAATACTCGCTCAAGCGGACTGGCAAACCTTTCAGGACCCGTGCGAGAAACTACCGGAAGATATCGTGTGCGGCAGAATTCGTTCTGTCTACGATACCGGACAGGAATCACAGGTTTCAAATGAGTATAGAAATGTCTGCAGCTACTGTGAGTTTTTTGATAAAAACGGATTTCGGGAACTCCGGGGGACAAAAATGTATTCTCTTGGCTATATCAAAGGCCGGTGTCCATAAAAAAAGGAGGCAGTCATGAAAACACAGGAAGACATAGAGAAAAAAATTGCGGAGCTGAAAAGCGAGCTTGAGGATTTGGAGAGCGACCTTGACGGACAAATTCAGGATGAAGAAGTTAAAGAAAACTCTGACCGATGGCAGGAACTGCAAAATGAGTTTGAGGATAAAAAGAAACTCCTGGAAAAACAGATAGACCTCCTCCAGTGGGTTATTATGGAAATTTAATCAATGAGAGAATGGTTGGTCTTGTGGTATCATAAAGACGTGGAACCAGTACCGACTGCTCAACCAGCTACCCAAATACCCTGTCCGTTCTGTTCAACTCTTGTTGATAGAACGGCATTTTTCTGCTCCGTCTGCGGAAAAAACGTGAGAGAAAAGCCTCTCTCAACCAACACTTTTACGCAAATAGGATTGTATGCAGTAAGCGTGCTTCTGCCTCCTTTTTTTCTTTTTTGGACGATCAAGTATTTGAAATCAAAAGACCCGAAAGCAAAGCAGATCGGCATGATTTCACTGGGATTAATGATCTTTGCCCTTGTTATCGCTGTCTGGCTTTCTGTAGCTTATATGAAGAATGTAAGCCATGGGGTCAATCAGCAACTCAATCAATACCAGGATCTCGGATTGTAAACAGAGTTAATCCGCGCACACCACGCTTGCCCACCCTCTATACACGTACCCTCGGCACCCGACAATTTTAATGACTTTCGAGCATTTTCCCTGCATTTTAAATAATTTTCCACGCATCCCCTCCCGCAGCTGATCCTGTGTCAAATCCGCAAGGCACACGCCTTCGCACTCATTACTGCCCGAGCAAACCTTGTCGCTGTCGGTTGTATACAAATTGCATTCTTCCCCAGGGTGCGGGCCGAGTTTCCCCCAGATGCCGCCTTTGGCCAGGCACCCTTCTTCATCTTTCGGGACGGTAAATTTCAGCGTCTGAACATCCGAATAGATCTGGTCGCCCCGTTCCGGTTGGTATGGGTGAAAAAAGGTTCTATCCACGCGCCAGACGATGAGAAGAAGAATAAAAAGAATAATAAAAATCAGAGCGATGCGTTTGAGGATCCTGGTAACTCGTCTCATATACGAATGTATGGACTGGTTAATATGTCTATGTATACATAGAATTCAGCGCTTCGTATAATATCCTCCATAATATCCTCCAACATGTATGGGTGGAAACACCTTATTACGAATCTGCTCCAGCATAGACAACCCGTCTTCGTTCGTGGCGACTAACCAGTTATATACGTCAGGTTTTGCCTTCTTCAGTCCATTAAATATGCCTGCAAAAGATCGCTCTTTCTCCGCTGAGGTGATTGTACCCAACTTTGACTGAAGCCAAATGTGTTCAATCTCCAAACCGGTCCGGATTTGCTCCCGTTCCTGATCGGTCACGTCCTCCATAGTAGATAAGGTCTGGTCCTCAGGAGACAGTATCTGATCAATTTTCATCAAACGCTGCTTCGCCTGGATCTTATCAGTAATCCGTTGGTCCACATTAAACACCTCTTTTTTCCAATCTTTTTTCCGAGCCTCAGACAGTACCCTTCGCCGGTACTTTGCTTCGCTGCGGGATAATTTTTTGTGTTCTGGAGTCACACGCACCCAACCTTTCCGGACAGGTGGCATACTGATGGCATCATTATACACCTTAGCAATAAATTTGCTGCACAAACATGGGAGTTACGATCGGGATGATTTCGATCCTCTACGTTGTCTTTCCAGGGTATTGTTCCCTATATATACGGTTGAATGAAAAAGGCCGCCGTTCATCGTCCGGTCTATGAATGCTTCCGGTGGCCGAACCCACCAACCAACCGTGAACGTCGGCACACTAAAACCCACTATCCCAGCCGGTTGCAAAAGGCCAAATAAGCCTGATACAACATTCTCTTGGTCCCCCGGAAGATTCATGTGAACGCCGTGTTTCATGAATACCGCATCTGCCCCTCCTGATGTCTTTGTTACTATCTCATCAATCGTATGAGAATCTGTTATATCGCCGGCGATCACTGACCAACCATGGTGTCCGTCTGTCTGTCGCAGGCGGTTAATGACCGCTGGTTCGCGGTCAACGATCAGGATTTGACTTTCCGGGTACGATTCGGCCGCCAGACGCGCTAACGTTCCGTTTCCGTCATCTCCGACCAGAACGATCCAGCGCGGTACAAATTCTTTCTCACGCAGAAACCCATCGAACATTTCCCACACCTCTTCTTCAACCGGGAGACGAATTCTTTCAAATGGTTTAAGTACTTCACTCATGAGAGAGAGGCAGGCTGAATTACGATGTGATTATATCAAACCCATCAAACTATACAGGGTTGCACTCTGCAAACACATGCTTACCGCGTGACGTTTTTTTGATTCACTGCGTCCCAGCACTCAGGAATCATCGTGTTGGGGAAATTCGGATAGTTTAAGAGCTGTGAGCACTGTACCGTGCCGTTGCCGATAAACACGAGCTTCCACATGCCGTTTACTTTTGCTGCAAACCAGATCGCGCCTCCGGCCGAAGCACTTGCCATGCCTCTGGCGTAATTTCCCTGAATTTGGGAAACCGTGTACGTGGATGCATTGGCATCCGCGCCGATCCGCGCCACTTCCGACGCTTTCACCATAGCCACAAGCGCCGCTTTATCATCTATTGTAGGAACCTGCGTCGGGACCGGTGTTGAAGTGACAATGGGTAGCGCTTGCTCTGATCCGGCAGGCTGAGACGTGGGTATCACCTCAATTTGTGTCGGGGATACATCCTCAAATATGGGTGCCGAATTATTTGGGACCAGTTTGTACGTTTGTCCCAGATAAAACCCTCCGGCACCAATAAGGGCAAGTAATACGACTATGACCACAACGGCTTTTGTATTCATATGCTTCCTCCTGCCCCTACTCTAATCCCCTTCTGCCATAAAATCAACCATTTTTTTATTTAAGTTTTTTCCTCTCTTTCGGCAAATAATTCGATGCGCCCACGACGCTTCGTCCTGTTTCCTTTTCCAGCTTCTTTCTGGCAACTCCGGCTACGCTTCCGCCTTTTCTTGCAACAACTCGGTGATGGAGAAATGATTTCGGTTTTTCCTTTCCACTTATTTCTGTTGTTGAGGCCTCCGCAAGCATGTTGAGCACCAATTCGAGGTTCGTCATGTGATCACGGAGATTTTCCTTTTTAAGCCTTTTGAGGTTCTTGTATTTCCGTGTGGAAAGCCCCGCCCAAGCATAGGTGATATCGTCGGTAAGAATTGAAAACTCCAATCCTTCTTTGACGCCTCGGCTTTCCCATTCATTCGTTAAATCTTTTCTAATTTCGATACTTTTGAGTCTCTGGTTTATCCACTCGTCATTCCTTCCAAGCTTTCGATATGCCCGTAACGCCCGATTGATGGTCAACTCCGGGTCCTGTGCTTCTTCCACACGCTCATATCCTACGCGGGCAAGCCACAATTTAAACGGCTCGGCATTGGGAGACGGGATTGACTGAATAAGACGAAATACGGTTTCGGTATCAGCAACGTCAGTTAAGTAAAACTTCCCGTCAGAAGCCTGCATTTTCAGTTGGTTACATTTTGTAACCACCTCACTTCCCTCTTTATCCAAACGATTTTTTAATACTTTCCAATAATTTCTTGAGGCTTGAAAGTCTGACTGACCGATCAAAGCTTGCACTACGTCCACAACAGAAAACCACCATTTCTCGCGTTCTTCATCCCACACGCGTCGAATGTGTTTGCCCTCAAAAATTGCTAAATTGCGTTTTTTCATTTTATTATTCATATAACAGCTCTTTACTTCTCCTATCCATCATTATCTTACCACACGGATTTCAAATAGTTTGAGAAGGAAAACAGAATTCAGATTGTGCTTTTTAAGATACTGTAGATGAATCGATTCATGTACAGTAACTCATTTACGATCTCCCACGACAAAACTACGCTATAGCGGAGTTTTGTCGTGGCGTTAGAATGGGCTAAACGGAAATGTTTTTGGTATCACCCTCGACATTCATCGGGGCAAGCCACCGGGTGATGAAGGTTTCACTTTATATCACGCTTACGTAATGTACTAACGGCGCGGCTAAAAATCTCACGAACTATTTCGAAGTCCATCCGTGGTGATTCACCGCTAGCTTGCTCAATGTCTATTTCCATTTTGCGTTTTATCCCCTGCGAATCTCCGTATCCGCGGTAAAATACTGAGGGAGCCTCGGCCGCAGCGCGGGAAAAGCCTCCGGGCCGTCCGGCTAAATACGCTTCTTTCCATGCCTGGGTTAATTCAGGTTCGAAAATGTCCGGTTCCGTCAGATGAAGATTGCATGTACGCTCAAAGTCCTCAGGGGTCACCATCCGTATACCGAAAGCTGACATCTCGCCCTTCAAAATATTCCATATCTGAGGCAGCTCATCCAGCCCAAGAGGGCGTATAATTTTGCCGATGCGGGTACGTTCACCTGCTTCATCCATGGTCCGTAATTTGTATATAGTAAATATATTTCCATCTTTGCCTATCCTCTCCTGCTTAAATAAAACCGGATCTCCGTCTTCCAGTTTTATGGCTACTGCCAAAGCACCGATTGTCGGGATAATAACAGGCATCAATAGAACATTAACAGCCAGATCCAATGCTCTTTTTTCACGGCTGTTCACATATGGCGACGGAGTGAATTCCTTATTCATAGTCACCTATTTTACCGTGTTTAGACCGTAAGTACCAGAAGAAAGTGAGCTTCCACCGAGCTATTTGGTCTCACCCCCGATATTCATTGGGGCCCGCCACCGGGGGAGGGAGAGTTTTATTATGACCGAAACGGAATGTTTTCTGTTTGTGGATGAGAGAGCTTTTCTCCGAGATGACGGTATTTGCACCAGTCGCAATTTTTGTTTTCAGGCGGTGTCGGACCTTCCAGAAGCAAACTTATCTCTCCGATAAATTTCGTAAATGCATCGCGGTCAATGGGAACTTCCAACCACACGGGTGGAAATGTGAGCGATGCCGTGCCATCTCCTATAGTTGCAACATCAGGATAAAAGACAAGCAACCCCGCTTTTGTTATCTGTTTCGGAACACTACTAGCAGGATGTTCAAATGTATAGACATAGGACCATACTTGGGATTGATACTTGGTAATCTTTTCCTCGTCAGGCTTGCTAAGCTTTAGGTCTATAACCATGTAGGAACTATCGGGTAATCGCACGAGAAGATCGTATTTCCCTTTGATAAACACCTTCGTGCCGGGAATAACGTGCGATTCCACAAACCCTTCCTGACTCTCCACAATCCCTGCCGGCAGTTTGTCAGAAAGCTCCCGTAAATCTTTGCCGACCATATCTCCCTGGATCCGCGTATTTATCGCTCCAAATATTGCAGGAAAAATTCCTTTCGGCCGGTCTATCCCCCTTCGAACTTTAAGGTAATAGCAATGCTTGCATTCTTCGTAAAGATAGGCGAAATCAGACGGTGACAACTTATACATGTTTGTATTTTACACCTTCATAACCCGTCCTGCCTGCCCACCGTATCCGCCAGCCAGTGGCACCCCATCGGGAGGGATGGACGTATCACTCAACTACAGCCGGAATGACGACTATTTTTATATCTGTATCCTTCCTCGAAAAAACAGCATATGCGTGAATTTCGAGGAGGAGAGGCATTTATACTATTAGTATAAGCTCGCGTCATACTCTTTTTTCAGTTTTCAGGCAATAGCACAGCTTGCACTCTTCATACAAATACGCGAAGTCTGATGGGGAAAGTTTGTACACTATCCTATCTTTACACCTTCTAATACCTGTCCGTTATATATATATACCCGGTGTGTGTAACTAAATCCCCGTACTTTTTCCTCAAAGAAAATTGTTTAGCCTCAGAAAAAAATATTGAATACTTTTGATATAGAACTTGGTAGTTGACACACTATATGTTGTGTCATAAACTTTAAACGACACTATAGTATTATGAAATGCTTATTCACGCCATCAGTGGGCTGAATAAGTGCGGGCAAGCGACAAGAGGTTGGACGTATTCTCCACTCCGTATTCCTCCGTGCTTATTTGGCCTCAGATGATATAAACATTACCTATTCAGGAGGGGGTGATTTCATATAGCAGGTAAAAATCAACATGTCGTTCCACACGATAACGAGTGGGCAGTTCGTGGAGAAGGTAATTCTCGAATCACATCATTTCATTCATATAAGGATGATGCCATTGATGCTGCACGGGAAATTGCCATTAATCAACGGTCAGAATTGGTCATCCATGGGAGAAATGGATTAATCCAAGACTCTGATAGTTTCGGTCATGATCCGTATCCACCACGCGACACTCATCATTAACCATAATAGCACTCTGTCAGCAGAAATGCTCAGCTGCCCTGCAGACTAGATACGTAGGAAGTAGCAGATGAGGAATAGCGTCCCTCCAGAGTGTTATTTATTTTAATAAAAAATTAAATAGTAATACTATGTGTATTTTCTAATATTTAATATACCTATTGCCGTCTCCATGGTAAAACTAGTTTAATAATCTTCTAATGAATTTCGTATGAAATAGAAAATGAACTATTCATTATTTTATCATGAGGTTTTCTTATTATTATGACCCGTTTTTCTTCTGGATATACTTCAAGAGGGGTTTCTGAATATATATCAACCAATAAATTTATAAACCGAAGATAGTTGTCATTATCATAAATTATTTTTGTTGATAAAGAAAAAGCGTTTAAAAAAATTTCTAAGTCTTTTTTTAAATGAGTAAATGTCAAAAACTTTTCCCTATCTTTCCCTTTGATAAATTCTCTCAAAACATCTGCAATTCTCTCGGTTCTATCAATTTTTGAGTGTAACGCCCAATTACAATAAAAGTTTAAATATTTGAACTTGTTTTTTAGGTTTTGCATTTCAAGATACTTTCTGATCCTTGACAAAATAAAGATTACCTGACATTCATCATAAATATCTTTTTCTAATTCTATATTCAATTTCTTAAGAATCTCAATCTGTCCCATATTTTTCATGTCCAAAGTTTCGTTATTACGTCTTTCATCTTCTGTTCATAGATTTCAATGAGCTCCTTGTTAGCATCCACAATCGCTCGCTTGCAATTTTTTTTAGCCTTCATTTTTTATTTTTTTTCACAATTTCAATTTCTTCCGGTGTGAGGCTGTAGAGTTTATAATCTAACTGACCTATTCTTTTGAATTTGAATTTTGATCTTGATAGATTTATAATGATTAGCTTTTCCTAATCCAATCTTAAAACACGGAAATGGTATTACTTTTTTGTAGTCTACGCGAGAATTTTTTCTAAATTTGTATTAAAAATCACATCATAGACTGTTCTACTACATTTTTTTCTTAACCTATCCATTTCAAACATAAATTGATCTATTTCGGCGGATCTGGTAGCCCCTCTTTTTCTAGCGACGTAGCGACAGAATGCCTCAATTAATATCTCTCCGAGCATCATTTTTCCTTCCAGTGTGTATGCTCCGCTTAAATCTTCACTTAAATATTTGTCAACACCCGGGAACTTAACATAAATTTCTATTATTCCACCAGGTTTAAGATTAAATCGTTGAATTGGATTGTCATCAATTGCTGGGCTAACTTTTGTAAAAATTCCACCTCCACCGGCTGACAGTTTTTTATGTTTTTTACCTTTTTTCTGAGGACCTATTCTAACTTCTGCAATTGCCACTAACGATCCTAATTTAGTAGTAATCGTAGATATTTGTCCTTCTTCATTTCCAGAAACCTTAAATGTTGATTTTAGGATTCCGCTATATTTTTTGTGTTTCTGTAATGTAATATTTTGTTCACCAATAACTATTTTGTGATTTGAAGAAATAACACTTACAACTCTTGTACCTTCCTGATCGACTAAATATTCAGGAGCATAAACCGATAAATTCTTAAATGTTGAAGGCTCGATATTGGCCACCAATGGTCGGATCATAAATGATTGAATCTCTCCTGGGGTAGGTTCTGTCTCTTCTAATTCATCTTTCGCAAGATCACCAAGAGCCTTACATAATTTATCAAGCATTTTTTCTAATGGCTCATCGATTTTTATCTCCTCATTTGCTTTCATCTTTTCTTTACGTTTTTTAATTAGTTCGTCTAATATATTTTTCGAAGCCTTATCAAGATTTTTACTAAATTCATGTCTCCAATCTAAACCGCCTCGATTTAAATTAACGATGCTTTCATCTCCGGACCTAATTGCTTTCGCTATTCCAGGACAAATTATTTCTCCAAAAAAATATAGACCGTTAGGATCGGTCTCAAAACCAAAAAGTTGATTTTCTAAAATTGCATTTTCCGTTTTGATCAATAACCCTGCCCTGCCATATAAATTTCGTGGAGAATCGAGCTGTTCATTTGCTTCAAATATTTTGTAATGCACCAATTCGCCAGAGCGATCTATAACAATATCTTTGTCAAAAATTAAAATACCTTCTGTGGGTATATATTTTAGAGGTTGATCATAACGCATTTTGTCGCAACGCTCCGATTCCTTCACATGTAAATACACAAAACGACTATTTGAAGACAAGATCCCTCGGAGAGCAAAATGAGCTGATAATTGATCGGGTAAAGTTTTCTTAGCAGGAAGATAGCCTTTCTTTTCATTAGAAACCGCTATTTTTACTACAGTACCAACCCCACTAGAAAAGCCTAGATCAAGTAATTCCTCTTTAGATTTGTCACCAACAGGATCATATAAATTAAATTCAGCATCTTTCTTTTCTGTGTTGTAGCATATTTCTGCTCTACATAATACATTATTTCTTAGAGTTAATATTTCGCCCTTGCCTAAAGCAATAATAGATTCCTTCAAACCCCTACCGAAAAATCCTCTAACACCTCGACCCTCTTTAAAACCACTTGTTTCTCCACTAAATTCTATAGCTCGTTTTAAATCACTATAGCCCATCCCTGAGGCCTCATCAGATACGACAAGTTCTTTACACTGTCCATGTGGACCTCTTGTTAAATATATGTCAATACGTCCCGAAATAATTTTACCATCTTGCTCCAATTTCAAATAACTATCATCACTGTTGGTAACTAACTCTACAATTGCATCAAAAACATTAAAGATTGTGCTATCGGCAAGCTGTTTTATAAGACGCTGTCGATTTACCGGCAACAAACCAGATTCACTTATTTTGAATTCTTGTGTCATGTTCTACTTATAGATAAGAACTTAATATAAATTTCTAGGTAATCTGTTATTTCCTGAAATTTGCTTTTTACAGCTGAACTTTTAAGGTGTTTTAAATAATTAACAACAGTTCGGTTTGGCGTTTCTAAAGTAAATTTCATTAATTCTCTTATACGCATATTATTAGGTATAAAGTGCGTTTTCATAGTACTATATCTTATAAAATCCTCACTTTTATTTATCTGTTGTAGAAACATTAAGTCGGGGCTTCTTGTTGCTTTTAATTTTAACCCCGTTATTTTACTTGGAGATTTTTCATGCAAGCTATTTACGACTTTATATCCAAAATTTGTAATCGTGTAATACGTTACCGGAGAGCCACTTATATAACCTTTTTCTCTAAGAGTTCTCAAGGGTCTATCTAATTTGAGAGTATCAGGCCATTTCGGAATATCTGTAAGAGCAAATAGAGTGGGGTGTGTTTTAAAACATTCTTTTACTAATTCTCCGAATGTACATCTTTTTTTTGTTTTTTTTAATACTGAATCTATACATAATAAAACTATCTCTATAGTTGTTAAAGATGAATTTGAAGCAATCATATTTTTTTAATCCAATTTAAATTCACTTTTTTTGTTACCACAAAATTTAGTTTTTATCATTCGCATTTGCGTTTCAATCGCAGAAAATATTTTCCGTAAATCGTCTTCTGTATACTCATAATTTGATTTATTCGAAAGATTACCAAGAAGACGAAGTTTATCGAGGACAGCGTTGGTGCGCTGTGTAGCTAATCTTTTAAATCTATCTGATCGTGTTTCATTCATAATGGTGATGTAATATTTAAATACGATAGGATAATACCACAATTTTAAGCAATTGTCAATATTAAGTCTTACATTTTTAAAATGTGGTATAAATTGAAGCTAGTATGATACGTGTAGGTTGGTTTTTACAAAATAACGGTGGATATCTTGTATAGCATTGGGAGGGCGTTCTGTCTTAACCGAAACTTTGTCCCATGATTATGGCCTGTACGTGCATCAAAATCGATGAGTACCGCGCCATTTTCCATGGCTCGTAAAAATTTTTCGAAGCTAAACTTCTGAAGCATCATTACTTTCTTGTATTGATAGTATTCTTTTTTTCGTATCATTTTTGCATCAGCTTGTACATAAAATGCATTAAGTAATTTAGTCCCAGCTTTATGTTCTATGTCATCAAATCCCCAATATGGTTGAGGATTAAGTTCAGCGAGTCCGATCCGCTTCTTTACCGTCTCAAGCCAAAACCTATGTCTTCGATCAACACTTTTTGAATCGAAGGAAATCAATATCTTCTTATTCTTTCGATCTACGACTACCATAAATCCTCTGTCACTTCGACTTTTTCCGTTAATTGTTAGTCTAAAGCTCAACTCAGCCTTAGGATAAAGAGCGCCAGCTTCTTGATGAGCCCACCCATACTTTGGCAGTAGTATTTGAGAAACCCAACCAATCGCACGGGGAGATGGCTCCATATGAAATAATGTGATTAGTGAACTCGTATTAATTCTTTGCGTTTTCAATTCCCATTCTGCTGCATTTGGAATAGGAAGATTATTTTCTTTAATTCCTAGTAAATCCTCTAGCGTATTACCAATACCACCACTATTCCCCTTTCTAGCATTGGGAATCCAGCCCTTAAGCGCAATATTCTTAAGTTTGTTAATTAACTCTTGTTTTGTATAAATTATAGGCTTTTTCATAATTACAATAGTCTTATTTGAGATATATGCTGTGATATACGATCTTCAGCCATTTTGCAATATTCAGGTGAAATTTCAATACCAATATAACTACGATTGAAGTTAAGTGCAGAAATTGCGGTGGTACCAGATCCTATAAAAGGATCTAGAATAACTTCTGCTTTTGTAGCGGAAACGATCCGGTCAATAAACTTTACAGGAAATGCAGCAGGGTGTTTATTATTCATCTCTTGAGTAAATTCCCATACATCACCATACGCATTTGCCTTCGGGGCAAGCTTAAACTTAGGCTTTGCAATAAGATAAATTACCTCATAAGTAGGCAAAAAATAGCCAGCGTTAAAATTTAGACCACCTTTTCGCTTCCAAATGATAATTTGACGCACCGGAAAACCGCTCACGATATCCTGGCGGTCTTGCAATAAACCTGCCTGCACTCGCCATTTATGATTATAAAAAATCGCACCATTATCGGGAATAAGCCTCATCATTTCTTTTAAACAATCTCTTTGCCATTTTACATATTTATCATGCGGCATAGAGTCAGAATGATGAGTATATCCCTTCTGTAAAGCAGCGTTTGCCCACTTCCCTCCACGACCATCTTTCATGCCATTGCCTGTAGAATTTTTCAGATTATAAGGGGGCGAAGTTATAATTAAATCCACGCTAGATGCTGGAATCTGCCGCATCACTTTTATAGCGTCACCACAAATAATCTTATTGACAAATATACTTAGATTTTTATGATTTGCCATAGCCTATTAATTGTCCAACCAAATTATACTCCCCTCACGCACGAATATCATTTTTATTTTACTCCTTTTCCCGTGGATTTGTTGAGAAAACCGGAGCTTTTTTATACTACGATCCCGCGATAAGTCATACAATTGTATTCAATCCTCCCCTCCCACCCGCCCTACATTCAATAATTCTCATTCCCTCCCCCTCCCACATACCTCACGACAAATCACTGCTCGAGCAGGATTCTGTCGTAGCTTCGGGACGCTCCAAACGTGCAGACATTCCTCACCGTTATACCCCGAAATATGTCCTATATGGAGTATCGTCTTCTAGTTTTTTTGCAACAACATAGATTACTTCATTGCCTACTCCGTAATACTCACGGAGGAAGCTGATCTGATTTTCACACGGGTATGGGTAAATCCACACGCTCTCCTGCAGTTGATAAAAGCCGAGACTTTTCAGCATCTCCCGAAACAGATCTCTTAAAACTCTCCTGTTATTAGATACATCATACAATACCAATCTCCATTTTCCATCCCAATTTTTTTGTTTATCGATTGTAAGGTCACCTAACGAATATTTGAGGATCCTGCGTTTTCCGTTTTTCGTTAATGTGACGACCTGGTCCCCATCATGCTCTTGTATTTTTACAAGTTTTTGTTTCTGCAGGCGTCTGATAGTGCGTTTCAGATAATAGGAGTTAAACTGCTTCCAGGATTCATAGTCATCTTCGCGCTTTGCATCCAGAAATGGTTTGGCGGCAAGAAGTATCGGAGGCGCGATAAAGCTCATGCTCAGCACAGCTCCCGCGCCAAGAATCGTCAGTACGTTTTTGACCGAGGCATACTGATTGTCTCTTTTTTCCTCACGCATCTGTTTTTCCAGAAGCGATGCGAGTTTTACAATCTTTTCGTCAGAGGGAAGCGGGAGAGTATGTATTTGCGGAGAATTACGTCGGTCAGATTTCATAGAAATAACGTCTATTTTTCTTTATTCTACACCTCCGACCTATTCACGACAAATCACTGCTCGAGCAGGATTTTGTCGTGGCTTCAGGACGGTCTAACTTTCATGACTTTGTTCTATTGATTCTATTCCATTTTTGTAACTCGGAAGTAAATTGAGATTTTTAGCGAATTATCAATGTACGGATTTCTTTCTCTTTTACTCCTTTTCCCGGGGAATTGGGAAATATAGATTGGGAGATGGGGAGATTGGGAGATGGGGAGATTGGGAGATGGGGAGATTGGTAGATGGGGAGGTGGGTAGGTAATAAATAGGTAGATGGTAGATAGGTAGGAGCTTAGGGATGTGAGCTTAGAGTTTAGAGCTCAGAGGCTTAGAAAAACAGATTTAAAACAGGCAGATCAATGAATTCTCTTTTTTTGGTTTATCCATTCAATTGAAAACGAATTATCATATCTCTCAAATAGTATTTTTGCCTTGTCAAAAAACGGATCTTGTCCTAGTATACATTGCATATGAGGACTGCCTCCAAAATAAATTGGCATATCAATATCATGACCATCAATTTCTATTGTTGTCATTCCTGGATAACACTTCGTAATAACATTATTAAACCCTCGTATATCTAAAAATTTTTTATTATCTACTCTTATGCCCAGCCATAAAGCAAGATCAAGAGGAGCAAATGAAACGGAAGCTCCCGAATCTAATAAAGCTAACGTTGGGGTGGTCTTTTTTGAATGATTTTTATAAACTACTTTTATAAGCGGCACACTCGCTATTCGAGGAGCTCCGGGAGCTAAATAGTAAGGATATTTCATGAAACGTAGTTGTAATAATTACCAAAGGCCTGAATAACAACTATGTTTTTTTTATTTTTTACCTTTTTTTGTAAGTCAATAAATTTTTCTGCATACGCAACGACACGGCTATAATCGTCGCTCAATGCGACCCATCCCGATTTGTATTTTTGAAGCAACTTGGTCAGATCTATAGGTGTCATAGAGATATTATGACATATATGTCAATAGAAGTCTATTTTGCCTCGCACAAGGTTTTATTGGTAGATAGGGAGATGGGTAGGTGGTAGATAGGGAGATGGGGAGAAGATTAGAGGGTTAGGGATGAGAGCTTCAGATGTTGAGATTCATACACGAAATTGTACCAATGAAACGTAATAACTCCTTAAAATAGCTTTGAATGTTTTTTCGAGACCAGTAAGATGAGATTTAAGGAGAAATATGATATATTTCGATACACTATGGACAAGGAAACAATGCCAGATTCAATATCAGCTACACGTAATTCGGAAATCCGAAAAATGACTGAAGGCTCTATTGACGGAATAACACGCAAACTTCACGAAGCGTTGCCGGATCTTACCGCAAATGACATTACCGTATTGGGCGTTATCGGTACTGGCATCGGAGGAGTTCTTGCCGCCATGCGACACGACGACCATAGTACGGGGGACAAAGCACTTACTGTTCTATCACTCACTACAATAATAGCTTCACAACTCGGTGATGCGTTTGATGGCTCCTTGGCCAGATTGATACGCGATGAAAACCATGGAAACGTTAATCCGAATGGACAGTTATTCGATGCCGGCAGTGACCGAATCGGAGAATTACTTCTTTCTATTACCCGCGCAATATCTGCAAATGAACGTCATGATTCGCTTGGGACCGTTGCAGCACTGGCTGCCGCTGTGACTTCTCCATGGCCCAGTACCACCCGAGCACGCGCTGAATCAAAAGGAATTGCAGTTTCTGAAACTGGCAAAGGCGTGATGGGATTTATAGGCACTCGCGTTGGTCGGGTGTTTTTGGGAATACTCGCAACAGAATTTCCGGAAATCAAAAGCATACCTGTTCAAGTTATTGCGGACGCACTGACAACCACTGCAAGTATTATAACGACGGCGCAACGACTTAAGACGACGAAAAATGACAACCCAACATTACCCATAGAAACTCAAAATGAGGCGAAAAAACGTTTAAAACTCCTTGGAGCAATCAGTGCCGTATCTGTGGTAACTGCGGGCGTAACGTACACTCTCTTACGAAAAAAATAACACAAGCATGACAAAAAAATGCCAGCCTCGCCGAGTCAAGACGGGCTATTTTATTTCAAAGCTTAGCTTTACGTAGATGGAGGGTTGCCGGTTTCTATAAGTTTATAGCCCCAGGTTCTGGCAGTCACAATTTGAAAAGAACTCTGTTGATTGCGCAGTTTGGTCCGCACCCGGGCAATGAGTTTATCAAGTGACCAGTCTGACGCGCCCCACTCGCTTGATTCCGGCCATACATAATTAATAATTTGATCCCGCTTACATATCTCATTGAGATGTTCTTTCAGGTATGTAAATAATGTATGTTCCTGCCTCGTAAATTCTGAACCGTTCTCATTTACCTTACTCTGAATTTTTTTGACAACATAATCTAAAAACAGCGGACTGAACACCTGCCAATGCTTTTTTTCTTTAGAGATAAACCCTGTGTTTACCAGATATGATATATGTGCCAAATCAGAGGCAAGGAGCCGCTCACCGGAAGCGATTTTTCTGATTATTTCCTGTTCGGGAGCGGTAAGGCTTTCCCAAAGCTCTTCCGACTGGAAAATTATTCTCTCATCATTCTTGAGCGTTGAAAATAAAATCGGAATACGTCTGTTTTTGTCTGTTTTCAGATATTCATGAAGACTGAGTAAACTAAGACGCAAATACTGCACGTGCCCGCCGGTCAGATCAAAGAGCTGATTACGTTTTTTATCATCAAGCTTCAAGTCATACTGTTTTTCAATGGGAGCTGCAACGATGTTCATATCAATAAGGGTTGCCGGTTTCATATACATAATCTGAGAAAATCCTGATGATGCAAAAGGACAAAAAACACGGGGAGAGAGTTTTTCAAGTTCTCGGTAGCTGGTAAAAATAAAAGACATTTTGCTATGACCGGCATCCTGTATAGCCACCAAATTGTCAAAAAATTCGGGGTTCACTGCATCTTTCAACCGGTCAAACCGGTTCAGTATGAAAACAGGATAATAATGGTTTTGCACAATATGCATGACTGCCTCACGGATGCCGTCAAAGGTAACAAGAATGTCATCAATCTGGATAGAAACATCAAAGGAATGCGCGATCTTTTCTTTTACTGGGCGGGGTAACGAAGACTGTCCGACGACGTCGACAATCCGTTTTAACGTTAAACGCCAAAAAGCAAAAATCTTCCGTTCGATCAAATTATTCAGATCAACGACAATAATCATGAATTTCCTGTCAAGATGCGTTGGTTTTTGAGCTAAAAAGAAACGGAGAAAATTATTAATCCCCACCCGTTTCATGCCGACAAGTTCAACCGAGTGATGCAGTTTTATATACTCCAGGAATGGCAAAAGGTCAGCCTGTCTGAAGCCGGATGGGTAAAAGGATTCTTTATCGTGATGTTGCATAAACACGACAATTATATGCTTCACCCGATGTATTGCAACTTTTCAGAATGTCAGGAATATGTCAGAAAAATTTCCGCGAAACGTCAAGCAACGGCGCGACAATGCCAATAGACTCTTTGTGTGACTGAAAAATTTGACGGATTCCACTCAAGCATTACAGAAAAATCCCTACCGGGGGTGAATGGCGGACCGCCAAGGAATTTTCTTGAAAAACGATACGGTCCGAAAGCAGGAGGGTTTGAACGCCAGCATGCGCAGGATATAGCCTGCCATATCCGTACATTTACTCAAACCGCTTCTGAAATCGGCATTCCTATTGCGAAGGCTATCGGTCATGTCATATACAAAAACGGGAACATAGGTAAAGTGGATTTGGCTGAATATGTTCCAAACATAGGACAGACTCTTCTTGAGGTCATCAAAGAGCAAACTGCCTCTTTTAAGAAAGCTGATGCTTCAGTCCATTTTCAACAGTATCTCGAGCTGTTTAAGCGTGTCTGGGATGCAGATTTCCCTATTTCACTGGATCCACCGCTCACAAACTTCTGCCTCGATAGGGGCGGTGGTCTTTGGTATGTCGACTGTATGCCGCCGAGACAACGCTTGGATGACGGTTCATATATCAGTGAATGGCCTGAACCACCGCCGAATGAAGATAAACAGTTTATTATCAAACGGTATTTTTCTCCGCTTCAGGCGCGGGTGATTTATGCGCAATCCCTGCGGAATCTTTTACCTCTTGGGTTTTCTGCTGATGAAATCAAAACGTCTATAACGAATATTCTCGGACAAAAAGCAGAAGACGCCATTACCATATCTCAGGAAGAAGAACATAGAATTCTTACGAAACCGCGTCCCACAGACGTTGATGTACTGCGGATTCTTGCCTCAGAAGCATGTGATCAAAAAAAACTAAACAAAGATGATCTGAAAACCGTTTATACAGTCTGCCACATTGACATTGGCGGTATCCTTCCGACTCCTCAAAAACTCGAGGGTGCTCGTACATTGTTACATTCTCTATGACAATACTCACGGAACGGGAACACACGAAAGAACAGGCTGACACAGAACAAAGGAAACCGACAGCATGGGTGATTTTCGACCTTGACGGTGTTCTGATCCGCTGGCCACAATATCATCTCCCGAACCAACAGGATCAGGCGGATTTTTTTGCCCGGTTACGAGAGCTGCATGAGCGCGGTGTTTCAATTTCCGTTTTAACGAACAGGTCGCCTGCCAGCATGCAGATTCTCGCGTATCAGCTGGGAGTCAATCATGGTGTATGGATAACTGAATCCGGCGGTTCCGCATACAGCGTATCTGACCATAAAGCGTGGGTTTTACCCCGGTGGGCTGACGTTGCCCAAAAAGACGTACCCGAATCCCGAATCTACCTGGAACAGACGCTCCGCATTGCCGGACGCAACATTCCCCCCCTTACCAAAGATGGTGCACAGTTTGAACCCGGTATGGGATTGGTAAAAACCGTTGTTATTCCGCCATATGGCAGTAGCCCAAAAGAATATTATGAAAAAGTATTATCGCCAACATGGTCCAATTACAGCCACACTTCACGATTTGCCATCAAGGTTGGAAAAGCAGTTGACATCAACCCCGAAGGGTTATCCAAATCTGAAGGAATGGACACTCTTCTTGCTCTTAACCGGATTGATCCTCATAAAATACCAACTCTATTTATCGCAGATGCCGAACGGGATATAGAAGCAGGCACTATTCTTCTTCAAAAAGGAGGATTTGTGGGAGCCGTAGGCAATGCTTCCCCGGACTTTAAAGACGCGGTTTCCTCATACCACTGCGGAATTATTGCTCCTGATCACACGAGTTATTATGGCTCGGTTATTGATATTTTCAATCAATTTTTCAAAGAATGACTATGACAAACAAACGTTTCATTCTCCTTGTCGTTGACGGGTTGGGCGTCGGCGAAATGCCCGATGTAAAAACAACCAGACAGGAAGACATCGGCGCACATACGTTAAAAAATGTTATCAAAGCAAACCCTGCCATCCGCCTGCCGAACCTCTGTTCTCTCAAAATTCCCGATTATTTTATAAAGGGCTGTTTCCAACCATGTGTCTATCACGGTTGGCAGCGATCATTGGGAAAATGCTCGTTGGCACACTTCGGAGCGGACAGTTATATGGGTCATCAGGAAATTGCAGGCAGTAAACCCAAAAAACCGCTGCAGCAATTCATTACCGATAAAAAAGACGATATCATTGCTGTCCTTCAACGAAACAACACATCTGCCCGGTATAATCATGGGGTTATTTTTGCCGACACGATGATAGTGATTGCTGACAATATCGAATCTGACTACGGCTTTAACATGACCGTTGTTGGATCACTAAACCATACTACGTTTAACAAAATTCTCTTCGTCGGCAAACTGGTGCGACAGGTAGTAGATGTAGGACGTGTCATTACCATGGGGGGAGTTGGAATATGCATGAGCAAAATTTTAAAGTGTCTTGAACATAAACATATTGACGGTAAAAAAATCAATGGCATTAATATCCCCAAACTGCGTATTTATAACGAACAGTATCGCGTTGTTCATTTAGGATGCGGTATTTCCGTTCATGCACAAGCACCGCACATAGTAGCCTCTCATGGATTTCCTGTTGTCCTCATCGGCAAAGCCGCCGATGTCATATCCGCAGAAAACGCATGGCATATTCCGGCTGTTCATACCAAAGACGTTATTACTCTTTTGTTAAACAGCATGAATAACGTCGATTGCGGATTGTTATTCGCCAACGTTCAGGAAACTGATCTGGCAGGACACAATCAGCATGTTGGCCAATATTCATACCATCTGGAACTCGTGGACAACGCAATTATTAAAATCCTTGACCGCATGAACAAAAACGACGTTTTTCTTATAACCGGAGACCATGGAAACGATCCGACCATTGGCCACAGTTTTCATACCCGGGAACAAACGCCTTTGATATTTTTTTCAAAAAAAACTGAAAGCCAAAATTTCGGTACCAGAAATACTCTTGCGGATATCGGCGCATCAATCTGCAACTTTTTCTCATTAAGACCGCCGGAGTACGGAAGCTATTTTATTTCATAAATGCAAACATACAGTATCCACTACCACCTTATAGACTTTTCACAATTTGAGTGTAAAATAAATATACTGCTCACCTACCCCCCCGTATGAGTCAAGAAATCTTTAAGGAAGCAAGTCCATTGAGTGCTGAACCGTTTAACTTTTCTAAATCGAGTTTAGCCGGTCGGGATATTTCACAGCGCTTTACCGATCAGGAAAAATCAGAATTATCCTCGTGTATTCAAGAATCCTGGGAAAACCTACATCAAGATAGAGGCTACCAAGAAGCAAAAATCATCAGCTTTAGGTCAGAAGATTTTTCATGGGGAAAATATCCTGACGGCGAAGCATATGCGCTCAAACAACATGGACGATTACAAACTGATAACGAACGCAATACCCATCTGTATGCAGCAGTCAATTTGGAAGACGGTGATGACGTACTTGCTACACAAACAATACTTCGGAAGCTTAAGCACCCTCGTACCATACTGGGAACTGCATATTTTCCCTATGAACGCGGCGACCGCCCGGAAATTCATGCAGACGGAAGTCAGGAGTTATTACTTCTCAACACGCTCATTATAAATATTCAGCACGCAGGAGTGAAAGGACTCATCCATATTAACCCCCACTCCCCTGCCTTTCCATGGTTTTGCTTAAACGCCGGAATAGCTCCACTGAGTTTATCAGCTATTCCCGGAATGATTAATGAAGCAGAAAATCAAGGTTTTTTAGATGGAACAAACATAGTTACTGCAAACAGTGATGACGGAGCAAAATCTTCGCGTCGCTTTTTAACAGACTATATTTGTAGTGAAGACTCAATTAACGGTCTTAAAACAAAAGAAAACGGTAAAACAATAGTGACATATTCTGAAGAAGATTTACGAAAAGTGAAGGATAAAACCGTCATTTTTATAGAAGATCTCATTTCAACCGGAGATACCATGGTGTCAAGTATTTTACAATTACTTAACCGTGGTCATGCCGAAAAAGTGATTATTCTTGCTACGTTTCCGATATTTGCAGGTAACGCGCTTGATAAGTTAGGGTATGACCCTCGAATTCAAGTAATTACAACTGATGGAAAAACACCGATTGCAGATATTACCAAATCAAACAACATAACTGTTGTTCCCATCAAAGACAAACTTCCGAAGGTGTTGGAGTTTGATAAACAAGGCATCAATTTTTGGAGTCAAGAAGGAAAAGATAAACTGGAAGAACTTGGATTGTGCATATTTCCCTGGTAGAAACAATGGTAAAGGTGATATACTGCATAGACAGAAAGGAGATACTGTAGATTACATTAACTTAATCTATCAAATATTCTATGAACGGAACAATTAAAAATAAAACAGATAGAGGATTTGGTTTTATAACACGCGAAGGCGAAGTGAAAGACCTTTTCTTTCATTCAAAGGATCTGGTCGGCGTCACATTTGATGAACTTAAAGCCGGCGATGCCGTAACATTTGATGTCGTAGATGGTCCAAAAGGCCCAGCTGCAAAAAATGTAAAACGAGTCTAACGCAATACTACCACATCCGAGTTAGAAGCTTAGAGCTTAGAAGTTTAGTTACTTATTGGGTATAGAGGGATAGGTGGTAAAATATTCTACACACACCCGGTGTGTGTAACTACATCTAAAATCAAATACCCCGTTAAATTGAATTTGTTTCCCCTAATTCTTCTGCCGTAGGAACGCGGGAATGTCGAATTCGTCCTCCTCCGGCGGGGGAGTGTCATCAACAGGGGATAAGATCTGATTCCCCTGCCCGACATTCGGAAGAATCGTATCTTCCCGCCGCGGATTTATAAACGGCTGGGCAAACGTCTGCCGCTGGTACGACGGCTGGCGGTTGGAAAGCTCCTGCAGTTTCCGTTTGGTTTCGTCAAAACCCGTGGCTATGACCGTAATTTTTATCTGGTCTACCAGCGTTTCATCAATCGTAGCCCCGAAGATAATGTTGGCATCCGGATCAACTGCTGAGGCAATCAGTTTGGCTGCCTCGTCCACTTCTGACATGGTCAGATCCGTGCCGCCGATGATGTTAAACAAGACTCCTTTTGCTCCTTCAACGGAAAGTTCCAAAAGTGGGGAGGACATCGCAGTACGGGCTGCAGTTGAAGCTCTATTCTCTCCAACTCCGGTTCCGATGCCCATGAGCGCTGATCCGGCATCGGTCATGATGGATCTCACATCGGCAAAATCAACGTTGATGAGTCCCGGCATAACGATGAGATCAGATATCCCCTGCACCCCCTGGGTGAGGACCGAATCTGCCACCCGGAACGCTTCCAAAAGCGTCATTTTCCGGTCAATCACCTCCAAAAGCCGCTGATTGGGGATGACGATGAGCGTATCGACCTTGTCTTTGAGGTCCATGATGCCTTCCTCAGCGGTCACCATGCGCCTCGTCCCTTCAAACCGGAATGGTTTGGTAACCACCGCCACGGTAAGAGCGCCGACTTCCCGGGCAATTTCAGCAATGATCGGCGTTGCACCTGTTCCCGTGCCGCCGCCTTCTCCACTGGTCAGAAACACCATGTCGCTGTCCCTGAGGTAATCTTTGATTTTTTCGCGCGACTCTTCAGCTGCCTGTTTACCGATATCGGCATTGCCGCCGGCGCCGAGTCCTTTGGTCAGCATTTCACCGATTTGTACTTTTGTCTGGCTGGGATTGGCAAGGAGCGCCTGCGCATCGGTATTGACTGCCAAAAAATCCACTCCGGTGATGTGATTACCCGTTATCATAGACCCAATCGCGTTACATCCTCCGCCGCCGATTCCCACAACTTTTATTTTGGCAAACCTCGCGCTGTCCGGTTTGATGAGCATACTGTCTCCTTTTTTTAGGGCAGAATCTTACAAAGGAATATCTATTTTTATGGTAAAAACGATTTTACAAGATCAATCACCTTACCCGCAATGCCTTTGAGCTGTATTCTATCGCCAAATGTTCCGAATCCTCCAAACAAAGGTCCTTCTTCCTTATCGGATTTGATGCCATAGAGAAGTACTCCGACGCTTGCAGCATAGGATGGGGTCATGATTTCGTCAATGAGTCCGGTGATGTTGTGGGGTACGCCGATATGGACCGGCATGGCCAGGTTTCTCCGGGCCGATTCTACAGCCCCGGCAGTGAGTGCTCCTCCGCCGGTTACCACGATCCCTGAAGGGGTCATGCCTCCGAACCCGCTTTTTTTAATTTCAAGCCCCACCATGCTGAATATTTCATTGAGCCGCGGTTTCATGATCCCCTCGACCAATGTTTTTCTGGATACGGACCGGAGCTCCTCCAAAAGGTGGAGACCGGATAAATCGATTTCATCTTTCGCATCGGTTTTTGCTTTTGATTTTTCATCCGCCGTCTTGTCCTCCGACCTGTCCGCCGTAACCTTGGTGAAGGAGGAAGCTTTAGCGAAGGAGGAAGTTTTCGCGTAGAGGGACGTTTCTATAAAAGAAGGTTCTTCCGGAAGTGTTGCGGTTTTTGGAACCTGGCCAAGTGCCAGTTTTATCTTTTCCGCACTCTCCAGTGAAATCCGAAGTCCTGCTGCTATGTCTTTGGTAATATTGATGGCTCCAATGGGAATAACGGATGAATAGGATAATGCTCCGTCTACATATATGGCAACATCCGTCGTTCCGCCTCCGACATCAACAAGCACAACACCCAGTTCTTTTTCCGTATCCGAAAGCGTTGCGTATGCTGAAGCCAACCCGCTGAACACCAACCCTCCGACTTCAACGCCTAACTCTCCGATGCATTTGAGAAGATTTCGTATCGCGATTGATCCGCCTGTAATCATGTGGGTCTCGACTTCAAGCCTCACCCCTGTCATATTGACCGGATCCACGATTCCTTCCTGCCCATCAACGATGTAGCCTCGTGGTACGACGTGGAGAATTTCCCGTGAGGAGGGAAGGGAAATTGCTTTGGCTGCGTCAATCACCCGTTTGACGTCGTTTGCTGTTATTTCCCGGTCCGGCTCTGCAACAGCAACGACTCCATGACTGTTCATGGATGCGATATGACTTCCGCCGACTGTGAGAAACGTTTTCCCCACAGACGTACCCGCCATCCGCTCCGCTGCCTCCAGCGAATCTGATATTGCGGATGTTGCCTCCTCGATATTGACGATTTGGCCTTTCCGGATGCCACGGCTTACGGTTGACGCAACACCGATGATGCGCAGTTCTCCGTCTTCCTCAAGGCTTGCTACAAGCGTTGTGATTTTTGAAGTCCCGATGTCAATTCCTGAAATTATTCTATCTCGTGCCATACCGGGTAGTAGATGTTCGATCTTCCTTACGGAAAGAAAACATCACTTTCCTTTTTATTAAAACTTATTACCTTTCTATTCGCCGAATAGTAAAACATGAGTCTTTCTCATGTATCGAACATTCACTACCCGGCATACCAGGTAGTGAAGTTTCGACCTTTGCACATATGTTTTCGATACTTCATCATGTTTATTATTTAATACGCTTTATAAATTACCAGACAGTATATTGTTTTCGGCAAAGAACGAAAACGTGTCGAAACTCTACTACCTGGTTACCACTGTATGACCGGTTTGGTAAACCTGACGTCAATAATTTTGGGCATGGTTCCCTTTATTCTAACTCCCGTCATAATCGTTTGTAAAGTGGCCATCAGCGTTTCAATGTTCGCCTCTTGAGTAAATAATATTTCTGTTTGCCC